>Ga0209443_1000168_pt1 | contig 42617 bp, 49 predicted proteins | sample LauGreBMM110DCMD_2_FD_187571 | JGI IMG/M metagenome (GOLD analysis project Ga0209443, IMG submission 187571) | Freshwater lake microbial communities from Lake Michigan, USA - Su13.BD.MM110.DCMD (SPAdes) (version 2) | ecosystem: Environmental > Aquatic > Freshwater > Lake | place: Lake Michigan... | reverse complement strand
TGTCCTGACTCTTGTCCTGACTCTTGTCCTGACTCTTGTCCTGACTCTTGTCCTGACTCTTGTCCTGACTCTTGTCCTGACTCTTGTCCTGACTCTTGCCCTGACTCAGGAGCAGATTCAGGTGCAGACTCAGGTGCAGTCTCAGGTGCAGACTCAGGTGCAGACTCAGGTGCAGACTCAGGTGCAGATTCCGGTGCAGACTCAGGAGCAGACTCAGGTGCAGACTCAGGAGCAGACTCAGGTGCAGACTTAGGTGCAGACTCAGGTGCAGACTCAGGTGCAGACTCAGGTGCAGACTCAGGTGTCTCTAATTTTTTATTCATTACCATACATTTGTTTTTTATAATCTAAATAACTACTTGATTTATATTGTTTTACTGGTTCAGGTTCTTTCCATTTTCCTAAATATTTAAACTGATTCACATGTTCTTTCAATGGACGATAATTTTTTTTTGGTGTATACGATTTAAACGTTACATAAGGTCCCTCTTTTTCTTTTTCCTCTTCCTTTTCTTTCATTGTCATTTTTATAATTTCTTTAAACAAATTGACATACACTTCTTTACAATTATAAACAATCACATATTTTCGAGCCACTACATCTAAATATTTATAAGACATGCTTTTTTCAGACCAATAAAAAAATGTATTACTTGGCTCATCATAAGTAAGATATACATGTCCTTCCGGTGTTACTTCCTCTACTCTTTTATATTGTTTGTTTGTTTCCGTTTCTTCTACCATTTCCGTCAATGGATACTTGAATTCATATGGATAGGTTATTTGAATTGGAAAGAACCATCTCCACCAAGATAGAATCCATTGCATCAACCACATGTAGTAGTACCTCTGTATTTGTTTAATATAGTTTTTACGTCAATCACTTGCACTTCTAATTTTTGAAATCCTGAATTCGATGGATGAAAACAAACTATATACATTTTATTCACCTTGTACCCATTTTCTTGTGCTAAAAATCGGTACAAATTTAACTGAAGTGTATACTTCCAATATTTAGAATCTGGTATATGCGACAACTCTGGCAACAAACAACGGCCAAAACTTTTAGATAATTCACTACTTCGTTTCCAATCATATAAATCCAATGACCCATCTTGACGTTTCGCAACATAATCAATTGTTCCAATGAGTGTTGTCGGTTCATGAAAGAGACACCATTCTACTTGAAACGTCTGCAATTTATTCTTGGAAATGAAATCTTCAAAATAACCATACTCTACTGTATCCAATGGTGCAGGTGTTTCTTTAAAATATAGTTCAATTGCTTGATGTAACTGCGTTCCTAATTCAGATGCTTCCTTTCCTTTTTGTTCCCATTCTGCTTTGAGCTCTTCTTTAGGTCTATCCGTGTTCATTTTTGCAAGGACTTTATCTGCATCAAACTTGGCAAACCAAGTAGACAATAAAGTAGTTACCGATATGAATGGGCGTCCATTTACGGTATACGTATGTGTGGCATGATCCAGTGAAATCATTTTTAAAAGATTTATGTAAATGAATAATCAATTTTTAATTTTTAATAAACAAAATATTTAAAAGAATAACTATAAAACATGTTTTTTATTGTCTTCTATTAGATCTGGACAACTTTGTTTCAAAAGGTAAATACCCTTCATGTGTTACATAAGTTACAATGCATTTTATCGTACTATACTATGGAAAATATAAAAACATTACCAAATGTACAGGTAGAAATCTTAGATTGTATCGAAGATGCTGAACTAGTAGAAGAATATAAAGGGTATGCATCAGAACAACTTTATAATTATGAAGGTCAACATCCATGGAATGCCTGTAAAAAAGGGGATACACTTTACATTGTTATTAGTGTAATTCCACCTGATACGTTAATATTAGGTTGGATGAAAGTAGAAGTAGAAAAAAAATATGATCCTTTACATGTTGGATTTATCCTTAATTTTGCAACTGCCAAAAAAGCATATAAAGGTATTGGAACGTACATGATGGATGTTGTCGAACAGGATTTAAAAAAAAAAGGGATTCATTTTATTGAATTATCACCTTTATCTAGTGCTGTTGGATTTTATAGAAAAATGGGATATGTCCCACTTGCAGAAGAACAATATTATAAATGGATATCCGATGATCCAGAAGGTCAATTTAGAATTGAACTTACTGCCTATAAAGAAAGTATACAACAAGATCTTGATGAAGAGTAATCTATGACGGGACTCGAACCCGCAATCTTGCGATTAGAAGTCGCACGCCTTATCCATTAGGCCACATAGACATTTTGTTATTGTTTTATTATTTTCCACATCCACAGCCACCACTTTTAGGTGCTGACACTATTCTAACTATTTTTCTTTTAAGTGGTTTTGGTGCATTTATATTGTGTGGTTTTATTCCAGCTAATTGCAACATATTTTATCCCTATATTTTATGTATTGGTACTTGTATGTATTATTAATTGTAAAACTATTGTTTCTTTTTTTCTTTTTAAAAGAAAAACGTACCCCTTCTATTGAAAATGAAAAAAAGCTTTCCTTTATAGATAATTTATTTATGATTTTATTATCATTATTAATGATTTATTTATTTCATCCTTTTACAAAAAAATCGTGTTGTATTGATAGAGAAACTAAATTATTTTTGTTTACGTTTGCAATCCTTACGTTAACACATATGTTTTAATCTTGTTCACGTTTGCAATATTTGCAACATCTTCTTGTTTTTTTAAGAGGTGTATACTTTTTACGTGTTCCACCAATTTTTTCTGTCTTACCTTCAGGTTCTGACGTTTCTGATGTTTCTGATGGTTCTGCGGATGGTTCTGCGGATGGTTCTGCGGATGGTTCTGCGGATGGTTCTGCGGATGGTTCTGCGGATGGTTCTGCGGATGGTTCTGCTGATGGTTCTGCTGATGGTTCTGCGGATGGTTCTGCTGATGGTTCTGCTGATGGTTCCGATTGTTCCGATTGTTCCGATTGTTCCGATTGTTCTGATTGGTCAGGTTGTTCTGATTGTTCCGATTGTTCTGATTGTTCTGGTTGTTCTGATTGTTCTGATTGTTCTGATTGTTCTGATTGTTCTGGTTGTTCTGATTGTTCTGGTTGTTCTGATTGTTCTGATTGGTCAGGTTGTTCTGATTGTTCTGGTTGTTCTGATTGTTCTGGTTGTTCTGATTGTTCTGGTTGTTCTGATTGTTCTGATTGTTCTGGTTGTTCTGATTGTTCTGGTTGTTCTGATTGTTCTGGTTGTCCTGATTGGTTAGGTTCAGCTTGTGTATCTGATTCTGTTTTCTTAGAAAAAAATTTAGTAATTGTTTCTTCATCCATTCCATTCACCAAAAGTAATATTACCCCTCCTAAACAAAAAATACCCGCTGTAGCTGAAACTTTTTTATAATCAAAACTCATTATATATAAAATTGATTTTTTTATTTCCCAACTATAAGCAAAATGGAGTTTTCCTTTCCTATGTCTTCATTAGACCGTATTCATGCAACATGCAAGTGCAAAAAAGTAGTTTTGAAAGATTCTCACATCATTCACCCTACTGGTAAAATAAAGATTACGTTAAATAAAAAAATTACATTTACTCATATAGAAGGGGATAAATTATATTCTGAACAATTGATACGCGATATTGCTGTGTTAGCATTGGACCAACCTTATTACCCCGTAACCATAGAAGAATGGAATGGAGATTAATTAAATACTAATTATATGGAAATTACAATAGACGGCAACACATTTACTTTACTTGGTAAAATAATATCAAGAAACTATTTATTAGTACGTATTCAAACAAAAGATATTATATTTCATGTCTATCCATCCAATAGCGAATTAGGTATGTGGCGGTTTTGTGTATACAACAATCAAAACTTATTACATAAAGGAAACAATATAGAAAAAGAGAATTATACTTTTGATTATGTACAGACAACACTTATTCATTTTGACCTACAACAATTTATAAATGAAACATTAAGATCACTTCCATTGTTAGAAGGTGGATGTGGAACGATTGAAAATGATGATTTGTTAGATCAAAATATTAGTAATCCTGAAAGACAAATTCATGAAAAACCTTTTATTTATTTACAAAAAACAATACAATGTGGAGAAACAAAAGCCAAAGGAGAACATATTTTTTTTAATGGAAAACCTGTTAAAAATGAACCGTTTGATATTTTAAGAGCATTTTCAAATCAATTGGAAGGAATGTATACGATTATAGATAATCGCGAATTATTTCCTTATTCTACTCATTTTCAAAGCATAATACGTGTGAATGGAACTATGAATCGAGTTGTATTAAGAAGAAACGAGCAAATAGAAGGGTCACAAACAAATATAATTATGATATATTATTTGAATGTAAAACTTACAAAAGATATTCACAAAGATGTTGTTCTTGATGCAGACATGATTGAAAATATTAATTTTGTATGTGATATAACAGTACATTACATGCCGTGTATGTTAACCACGCCAGAAGCAAGATGTAATTCACTAGGATTATATACAAAATATATTCCATGTGGCGCTTTTGTTTGCAAATTATTTGATTATTACAGTCCTATGCAATGTAGTGCCGAAGAAGTTGCATGTGGTAAAATAACACGTAATTATTCCTATATTGGATCACGATATTTATACATATTTCCATTCAAACATTTAAAACCTCCTGCTCCTCCTGCTCCTCCTGCTCCTGCATCTCCTGCTCCTGCTCCTCTTGCTCCTGCTCCTCTTGCTCCTCTTGCTCCTCTTTCTCCTGCAAATGGTGGCAAAAGACGATATACGAGACGTAAAAGAAAAGGCGGTTTGTTCGGATATCGATCCTTGAAAACAAAATCGGAGAATCAAAAAAACTGTCGGCGTCTAGCAGAAAACTATAAACCAAAATATTCTTTTTTAAATAAAATTTACAACTGTGACAAATATAGTCCAGCTTGTACTCATATCAATACTCATGCAGGATTACATTTTATTTGTGCCAATGATAAGTTTATTCATGCGTATGATTTCAACCGAGAAGGAACGCGTGTAAAAAAAAGAACGGAACCTTTTTTGTTTGATCTAAAACCACTTCCGCAAAATGTAAATGGATATCCATGGAATGACATGCCACATTATTTCAAAGAAGGTTTACCAGGTGAATATGAAATGAAAACAGAACAGGAAATGTTAGATCAGAAACGATGAAGATCGCCATCTTCCGTCATGTAGCCAATGTACTGATCATTGTTATCAAAAACGTAAATGTCGTGAACTTTGTATACTTCGTTGCCATAGTGCCACGTAAAGAACCCTTCATGATAAGGAAAGATCATGCAGGGTATGCCGTTGATAATATAAGTGTCAACCCATTCAGCCTCAAAGTCAGCGAGAAGGTTGATGGGCTCAAGCGGATACTCGTCAAGATTCATGGTTTTAGTTTTACTTTTGTTATTGAAAACGCGTTTCAATTTTTATATAAATAAACATCCTACACAAACCGCTAGAATAAAAAATAATGCAACATAACGTGCCGTGGTTGAAGTACGTATCATGCATGTAATAAGTAAAATCTCTTCAATATTCTTCATCAAGTAATACATTTCTCCATTCATTATCGCGTGCCACAAGAAAATCGGCATGTATTAGATGATCGTGAAAATGCAAGACCGTTTGGTCACCGTATGGTTCATCTGAATCTTCTAAAAATGCATAGCGTTCAGCGTGCTTTTCAAATTTGTATTTATCCATGAGTTCGCCCAGTTCTTTGTATAGTGCAAGATAAATTTCCTTTTTTTTCAAGAAATCATATAGTTCGGCATATCTTTTATTTTTCTCTATAGCGAGAATAATATGACATACATGATTCATTAAATCATGTGCATCTCTGATGTTCCATTCCAGGTCAACGGATGGCGAATGAAGGATCTTTTTGTATGATGGAGGGCGATAGCTAAGAAATTGTTCAAGGGATTCTGATTCATCAAATGATTCATCATCCGAATAATCATAATTGATATGTTTCCATCTTTTGTCACGTGCAACAAGTTTATCTGCATGAATCAACTTGTCATGATAACGACACACAACTTGATTCAGGTCTTGTTCATAATATTCATCGTTCGGGTCTACGCGATCACCCCAATCAACGTAATTTATCTCTCTATCCTTGATCCAGTTTCTAAGGTTGTACTTATCCACAAGCACTTCCACCTCTTCGAGTAATGCAAGATAAATTTCTTTTTTATCCAAAAAGGGGTACAGGTCAGTATATCTTTTCTTCTTGTCATTTTCCAATAAAGTCAAAATAAATAATACCTCTTTTGTCAACTCATACGCATTTTGAACTTTCCATTCACGATCAATAGAACGATCCAGTGAACAAGGATGTGCTCTGCTCAGTAATCGTTCAAGGGACATCTTATACTAAAAAAAGATTCATCTACTTTCAATTTTGTGAGCTTCCAGCTCAACCGGATAGGGACAAGCCTATGACACTTCATAATATTCATCGGATGGCAAAAATTCCATACTTTCTTTGTCTGTAGGATTTGGAGTAACATCAACAAATGTAAGTGGTTCTTTTCCATCATGATATTTTAGGTAATGCATATAATATTTTCCCTTGTATACGATTCCATCTTTCTTTATGATATATACTTTCCCCAAAACCAAATCATCATACCGAACCGGGTTCATTTTATAAAAGTAGAAAAATAAAAAGCATTTCAATTTTGCGAGCTTCAACCGGATAGAACCAAATTATCTAAGTCTACAAAAAAAGATGCCGTTGAGGATGTCCGCTTTTTATATTTTTGATTAGGTTCTTGATTAGGGAGGACCGTAGGTTCTGCCTACAGTAGTTTTTGTATCTCTTCTTCCAGATCATCCAGTTGCGGTTGTAAAATAGTACTATAATCAATCAACATCGATGTATTGCCATACGTACGCGGTTGCTTCGCATTCACATGCATCGGATACGGCCAGTGCGACGTCGTTCGTCTTTCTTTGTAATATTTTTGTCGCTTTGCTACTTGTGCTTTTGTATTGTCTGAATGTTTCCGCGGTAGCATACAGATATAGATAAAGAGTCGTTCTTCCGACCCTTGACCATTTTGATTTTGATGAAAGGTACGCGAATCCCAAAATACCATTTGGCCTTCTTTGATATGCAGTACACGTTTCTTTTCTTGTATCGTAGCAAGATATGCCGGATCGATTTTGAGCCAATTTTTTTTTCCGGTAAGTTTACGTTCTCGCATATACGATTCCCATAGTAGATGCGACCCTTCATATACCACAAGGGTACGTTCTTTGTTTTCGGTAAGGGCTAATCCGCCTTGGATACATTGTAGCCCCGGCGTATCTGGCGCTTGATCCGTATGTGTCCAACAATTATCTCGATGTTTTTCTTCGTTCGTAAAGTAGCAAGCGCCGTCAAATCCGGTAACGAGATCCGCCGTACCCCATATCTCGGCAAACTTGACTTGTACTTCCGGTCTTGTTCTTGCCCACCATACGAATCGTTGATGTCCTGCTAATTCTTTGTAGATACCGTGTGTGCGTGTTAGTGTGTGGCCTTCTGCTTCGTACCATTCTTTATGTAGTTCACGTATATAAGCGCAGTCTTCCGTCGAAAGCACATCGCGAATCGCATAGCCTTTCTCAGCGAGTTCTTTCGTAAGAGACATGGTTTATACATTTCTACTACGGTAATGTTTCAATTTTTTAAAAGATCCGTTGCAAAAAAAAATTGAAATAAGATTAACCTTTTACTTTCACAGTTACAATGGCTTTCCAGACCACGATCGAAATTTTCCGCCACGAGGAGCGCATGGACTGCGTCGAGGACGAAAAGGCGAATGTAGATATTCCGCATGATACACCACTCTCGACTGCGGGTTGTGCGAATGCTTTCGCATCAGCCGACGGTGTTGAACCGGCAAATCTGACAATTTCTTCTCCTCTAAAGCGATGCATACAAACCGCGAAACCTTTCCTCAAGGGCAACGCTCTCATCGTCGACGCTCGATTCATGGAAGTATTCCACCCAAAAGTTGTCGGGCCTCTCGCCAACTTCACGCTTCGTTCAGATGAAGAACTCGCCGTACCATTCCTCATTCGTACTCGTCATGGCATCCCAGCAGAAGAATCGCGTGGTATTGGCGGAACAGCGGATCAACGGTATCGCGCAGCAATCATCGACGTTGCTCAAAAGGCACAGAGCGCAGGTATCCAGCATGTACGTATCTTTACTCACGGCGACTGCCTAGGTTCATTCGCTGCGATGTTTAGAAAAAGTATTTACCAGGTCGACTTTGGCGCTTCTATGTCGGCAACATACGACGGGACGTGGACTTACATCGGAGGCAAAGGTATTGGCATCATGGACGATTAAAAAAAGGTAAGGGGAGGCGAACCCCACTTTTTTTATTCTAAATCATTTCTTTTTCATTGAAACTTTCTAAAATTGAAATACATAGTTAACTTTTTTTGAAAATGTCTGTACTCGTATTTGATGGAGTTATGGTGGAAGGTGAAATTCTTTGTTCGATGATTTCACTAACGTGTTTAACGGATGCGATTGAAATTGCAAAGCATAAAGGTTGTAACGTAATTATCAAACAATTTCATTCATGGAAAATGATGAGGACCGTTTTCCATGAAGACTATATTTATTCGCCGGGATGTACAATGTATGTAATTGAATAGGACACCCTATGATTCTTATTAGTACAAGTATTTCTGCAGTAAAAGGGGTTAATATCCTAGTATTTTTTATGGGTAAGTCAGAAATGAGTGGTTAAGTGAGAAATGAGTAGAAAAGTGTATTGCAGGATTAAAAATTGGAGTTGCCGGAAGAGGAGGTGTTGATAGAGCGGGCAGATAAGCTGGTGGCACGAGAGGGTTGGATCTAGGATGGGCGACGGTACCCTTTGCATATCCGGTGAAGATGGAAGCTTATCGACGTTTTTTTGTTCTAGATTTACAATGTTGTTTCTGTGAAAATCCGCGTGGTTTTTTGCAGTTGATACTTTTTTTGTACTTCATGGTCCATTTCATAGTATAACTCTCTAAAAACACCCTATGATTTCTTATAAAAATAGGAAAAAAGTAAAAAAAGGTGAACCCGTAGGCATGATTTTCATGGTAAGTCAGAAATGAGTGGTTAAGTGAGAAATGAGTGCAGAACCGCACCTAGGGGCTAGTCCCTATAAACGATCATGGTGTGCATACCGTATTTTGTCGCAATTGTTGAATGAGAAATGTAAACGGATCCCTTGTTGATTGCCGTTGCCACCTCCGCTGCATGTGATCGATGACACCCCCCTGTACTTAGGAGGAAACAGGTAGTAGAGACCGTCTCGACACGGTATGCAAAAGTGCTGACGAAGAGAGCGAAAAGAGTGATGAGTTTCATTGTATGAATGTAGAAGGTAAAAAAGCGTTTCAATTTTTAGCAGAACATAGGGCGGAGCCCTATAACCCGTTGAAGCTGGAAGCTTTCCGCACCTCGTAGGAGTAACCCATATAACCCATTAATAACGGGGTCGTAGGGGCTTGCCCCTACAAAAAAAGGGTGTATCCTACCCCAGCCACCGCCTCCGCGTGGCCCTACCTGACCGTTGCCTCCTCCGCTACTTTACATGACGATGCGCGCCTTTGGCTTGTCGAGTGATGCCGTCTGTTTCGCCTCCATTTCCGCCCGTCGCTCCGCTGGTGTCTTTGCTGAGAATACCTGCCAGTACATGTCGTTGCCCGTGCGCCGATTGACTCCGTAGACGATCCGAGGAATGTCGCCCGCTGGGATGACCTCGCCGTTTTTCTGGCGCAATTCATTACGATTCAAACGCTCCATGAGGCCGACGGCGTGTGGCTCTGTGGAATACGCTGAATAATGAATCCAGAATTTACGGTAGGTCGAACCGTCGCGGTCGTACTCCTTCATGTCAATCGTCTCGATCGTCCCGAGGTCCAGCTCCTCGAACTTTGCACGGACCTCATCAGCAGAGGTCACGGTGAGCGCTTTAGAGATGAAGATGGTGCGAGCGGAAGACATGGTTAAGCTATGAAGATGGAAGAAGAAAAACGATTTCAATTTTTTTTTATAAAGAGATCCGTTGCAAAGCTTCCAGCTTTACCGGATAGCTTCTAGGAACCGTAGGGTTCGATAAAAAAAATGTGATACCCGCATCTCGTTCAACTCATTTCAAGGCCTCGCATATGCTTCTGTGGTCTTCAATGCAACAACACTCCTGGCAGGCAAAGTAGCGCTCAGCCTGATCGGCCTCATCCAGTGTGTCTCCCTTTTCAGTGCCCGAACCATCGCTTAAGTTGTTCGCAATATTTATTAATTCATTTAGGGTAAACTTTTTCAGATTCTGTTCTGCAAGGAGAATGTGAAATACCGTAACGGATTCGTACTCGTCTAGTTGTTCAAGTTTTTCTTTTTGTTTCTTGTATTTGTCCTCTTTTTCTTTGTTACCAAGATAACTAGCAATGGCTTCTGCATGTTGACTTACGATAATTGCTTCTGCAAGTTTGTATCCTTTGAGAGACATTTATAAGAATTAGAGTCCAACAATTCAATTTTGTTACATGTCTGAATACGAAGAATGTAAAAAAAAGGATGTTGTATCCTTGGCCCCCTCCGGCCCTTGCTCCAGCTATTTATATTTTTTTTACTCCAGCTACTTGCTCCACGCTAACCTGTTTTTACTTTACCTTACCATTGCCTTGAGCTCTTTCTTGAGGTCGAGGATGTTCTTGCCCTCGAGGTTGATCCCGCGCGTTGCGCAGGCCCGATGTACGTCTTCCTTTTTCATACCGTTAATTTCCGCGATGGTGAGAGCTCGATCGTCTTCTACTTCTTCCCTATCGACTCGCTCGACTCGCTCCGGCTCCAGAGGTGCTAGACTTGCTAGAGAAGTTAATGCTTTTGCTGTCGCCTCTGTACGCGCGAGTCGCTCGCGATGCAATGCGCCAAGATCTATGGTGGTTACCGTTTCCACGAGTTCTTCTACACGTAGTTCGCCAACTTCTTCTTCTGCTTCTTCTTCCGCTGCCGGATGAGGAGATTCCACGGCAGGTGCCATGGTACGCGCTGTCGTGTTTTTACGACCGCGTTTCTTCTTCTCAAACTGACGAGGATCGATCGTCAGACCGTACGTAGCAGCCGCTTCCTCCACCTGCTCCCGTGTGATGCCGTTCTTCACCATGTACTCGATGTACGGCTTGACCTCCGTCTTGCCAATCTTGTACTCCATGATGTCTCCTACCTTTCGCGCCTCTACGTCGCCGTTCGTCGGTGTTCCGTTCTTCTCCACGTCCTTCGCACACTTCTTGCACCATCCGCCGTCGAGAGACGCGCTCGGGCACTGCGTGAAGAGCCCGCCGTTCTTGACAATGGCTTTGCAACACGAAGCATCGACCGAGCCACACCACGGCAATTTCGACTTTTCAAGTGGCGGTAGCTTGACGTGGACACCTCCGGACAGGAGATATTCGTTCGCTTCAGCTACGTCAAAACCGTACTTGTTAGCCAAACGTTGCACGGCGTCGGCCAGCATCGTCTCAGCGAAGGACGACATCGAGATAGTGAGAGCGCGGGACATGGTTGCGGAAAAGGACATCGTGATGATTATGCAGATCTAACCACATTTTTCATTTCAATTTTTTTTTTTGACAGAGATCCGTTGAGTAGGGGGGCACCCCCCTACAACCCCACTTATTCTTATTTTATACGGACAAGATGGAATGTTACAGATGACGGAGCAGAAATAAGAATAAGTGGGGTTGTAGGGGGGTGCCCCCCTACTCAACGGATCTAAAAAAAAGTTGAAATGCTTTTTTGAATTCATTTTCATCGAATGCTATGTCTAACGAGTGCGGAATATGCTACACGAAGGAGGCAAAGTACACTGTGCAATGCGGATCTACACCTGCACACCAACTTTGCTTTGACTGCGAACGAGAATGGCGTCTTAAATCCAAACCCACACAACACGGACGAATCTTAATTTGCCCCTTTTGCAGAGGAGAAGAAAAAGAACCCGGCTTACGCTCTCGATCTTCGTACGAAGCTGAACTTCAACTACTCTACCAACAACTCTACACACCACGACGAATTTTACCTGGATGGATGGAACGCTCATCCGTTCGACGTGCTGAACCTGTACGGCCCGTACGACCTGAACCTGTACGGCCTCCTTCACCTCCCTATGTACCGCGCGCACGAACTGTCCATCGTTGGTGCAAAAACCGAACCATCGCATGTACCACACAATCTACTACCGCTCGAAAATGCAGTTACCCCGGTGGATGTACCGAACACGTTTGCCGACAATGTAAAATGTGCGTCAGTCATTTTCAACCTGCACTTCAAGCACTTGCACCTCAGGCACTTGCATCTCAAGAACGTATTGAAATTTGGGATTAACAAAAAAAACGGGGCCCGCAAGGGAAAACACCCCATTTTTTTCACCCTGTCATTTTTTCAAAGTTTATTTTTGAAAAAATAAAAACTACTTTGGAATATTGCATAAACCATGCTAAGTCAGAAATGAGTGGTTAAGTCAGAAATGAGGTGTGGAACCTTGGTGACAAAAAATTGAAATGCTTTTTACCTAACACTTATAAAAAACAATGGACTCCTTTACGATTCAATCCGGCTCGGGACAAGATTACTCTGGACATGCAACTATCGGCGATACATCTTACTGTTTTGTCTTTGATGGGCACGGTCGCGATGACTGCATCGATTACATTCGCACACTTGACATGAACCACTTTGCACTTACCAAATGCCCTCCAACTTCCATCGAGGCAACATTTGATGGCAAAAACTTTTACAAGTCTGGCGCAACCTTTGTACTTGCACGCATCACAGGTAACAAACTCGAAGTCTTTCACGTCGGCGACGCTAAAGCACAGGTCTTTCTCAACGGTAAACTTGTACACGAAACACTTGATCACACTTTTGAAAATCCTGCTGAAATCGAACGCACCAAACACTTTGTACACATACAACCCACCAAAGCACCTTTTCCGGTTAGCGACACTGAAGTACAAATGGTTGATTCTGCTGTCGGACATTTCGACAACGGCGAAGCGTTCGTACCTAGTCAAGCACTCGGACACAATGGCTGTTCTGGGTTGGAACCTGGACATTACACCTTAGAGTTTGACATGTTTGATAAACTACGCGTTGTTTGCGGATCCGACGGATTTTGGGACATGCTTCCTCCTACTACTGGACTCGCAAAAGCATTGGCTGAAGAGGGGGTACGACGATGGAAACAAATGTGGAAATTTGGCGATGTACGCACTACTTACGGAGATTCCATCGACGATGTATCCGTTGCTATACTCGATACTACCTACTGTGCACCTCCATCCATCTGCATTCCTTATTCACTCAACTGCTTCACCGAACAACATGTACGATTGGCTTTTCCTTTTCAAATTCGACGTGTTGACGAAGTTATTGTTGGCGATCATAAAGTATTCTTCTTGCATCTCGATTACATGAACGATGAACTTCGAGAATTTCTACGAAATGTTCGCGACCGACAAGTCAAATTGTACTACCATGATGATTGGTTCTGGCATCTTAAACTTCGCGGAAACATTACCATACTCGAAGAAGAATTCGTCGGACACTCATTGGACGATCTTGACGACTATGTACCCAACATGGCACGACTACGAATGGAACAATTCAACAGAACCTACGGTACCTCCCTTATAACAACAGAACCTACGGTTCCGTACCTCCCTTCAAACAATTCATAACAACGATTCTATCCTCCTAATCAATCTCTCATCCATCGATAACTTCTGATAGATTATTGATTCATCATAGATACATGTCATCAAATATACACCCTTTTTTAATATTATTCTTGCACCATTCTCTTCTATTTCCACCTTTAACACAAAACCTCCTCTCCATTTTTTATCCGATAATTTAAACCATTTCATATATCGTCCTTCTTTTATTTCATGTAATTCTTCTATTAATTGATAATCTTCCATTTATAATTGTACGTTTTTTTATTTTTACATTGATTGTACATAAGATATTAATGCTTCTTCTGTTCTTTCACCATTATAATTTGCGATTTGATTTCCATTATCTAATACTAACATGGTAGGATATCCTGAAATTTTAAATTTTTCCGTAAGTGCCTTTACAGATGGTTCCGTATTGTCGCTTACATCAATGGCAACCATTTTTTCTCCCATTTTTTCTGCTGCTTTATCCCATTTTGGTTTTAATTCATCACAATGTTTACATCCAGGCATGTAAAATAGGACAAGTACTTTTTTATTCTTTACATCTTCCAATAAACTGCTTGGACTACTGGTAAACCCTTCTCTGCGAACATTCCATACTAAAAGTACAAACAACAAAAGACCGTAAAGTAAATGTTTCATACTTTACGATTTTATTTTAATTCTTTATCTTATGGATACAAAATGGATTATTTTGATTCTCTTTAGTTTAATTGCCAATTACATGTATCGTGAATACAAACAATGTGAAGAAACATTTGAATCGAATGAACATTATCAATTGGTTTCTGAATACTTTTTAGAAAAAGGGAATAAGAAAAAACCTATTTTATGGATTCATACTAGCACTGAAATCAATGCTAGAAATTGGGAATCTTTTTATTCTAGAAATAGTACAAAGTTAAATCAGCCTTATCTTCAAATTACCATGAAAAGTATTTATGATAAATGCAAGGATTCCTTTAACATTTGTTTAATTAACGATGATTCTTTTGCTTCTCTTTTATCCTGGAATATTGAATTGGATGATTTAGCAGATCCTATGAAGAGTCATTATCGAACCATGGGATTATCTATGATTTTACAAACCTATGGTGGTATACTTGTTCCACAGTCTTTTCTTTGTACCAAAGATTTAAAACCTTTATCTAGTGAATCTTTTTTTGTTTTTGAAAATCATAATCGTGGTGTTACTCACAGTCAACGTACTTACTTTCCAGATACTGTATTTATGGGTTGTAAAAAGAAAAATGAAACAATGACACGTTTTGTAGATTATCAAGAAGAATTATACAAAGATAAAACGTCACAATCTGATTTTATTGGTAATTTATCTTTATGGTTACAAAGACAACATTGTACAATTTTGGATGGATCATGGATTGGTATTAAAAAGGTAGATCAATCCCCAGTTTCATTAGCTGAATTATTAGGTACGTCTTCAATTGATCTTTTACCTCATTATGGAATTTATCTTTCTCAAGAAGAAATATTAAAACGATCCAAATATAGTTGGTTTGCAAGAATGTCTACTGAACAAATTTTAGAAAGTCCACTCTTTTTTTCCAAAAAAGTAAAAGAGTCTTACTGATAAGTGGGATTTAATGATTATGATAAATAATATGGTATTGATATAGTATAATTATAAATAAAATAAGTCTTAAAATATGATTTCTCAGTCCGATGTAAAATTACATCACGGGTGTCAGTAAGGACCTATTTTTAACTTTGTTACGAGTAATCATGTAAAAAAAGTGAAAAAGCAGTGATGTAAAGGATGTAATTTTTATTTTTTGCCATTTTCAGGACCTTTTATAAAAAAAATAAATTTTAATGTTTCACTTTTTGAATGAAAAATTTTGACACTTACACTGAAAATTTTGCACAATTCTTTTTATATAAAGTTCTGACCATACTTAGTAATTATCTTCCGTTTAAAATTATGTGAAGTGAAGTAATAGACAATACAACAATGAGAATGGCAGAACTATAATAAAAAATACGATTCCATGATGATGTATAGTATTGTTTCAACCAAAATACAAATAATGCACACAGAATAACATTGGGAATCATATGTGTTGTATCTTCAAATTCAGGTGTATCAGGATGTTTTGTTCCAAACACAACATCTAACAGATCCGGTGACATGTTTTGGTTTACTTGTTCATGATGTTTCTCATGGTACGTGTTGATATGAAGCCAACTATAATTGATGTAATGAATACTTACGAACATTAATGCACCAAACAGCATGGACCATGGATTCAATGGTAATAGAAAGAGGGCAATTGTCAATTGTGACAATTCAGATAAAATATTGAATACATAGGAAAATAGAGAATGTGTTTCATGATGATAACGATGTAATATAGAGTAAGGAATATAATAAAAAAGATCATCATGAAGAACAATGTGACCAACATAACTAGTTAAAAAAATATAAACGAAAGAAGTAAACCCGTCTGGTCCAAAGAAATAAGATATAATAAACATGAGTATAAATGCAATCATTCATTTAGGAAAGAAAAAATTTTGGTTTATTTAAAGTGATTGAAAAAGGAAATAAAGTGAGTAAAAATAAGATGGATAATTTTAAAATAAATAATCCGCCCATATTCATAAGTGTTTCTAATGTGGCTTCATATTCATGACAACATTTGTGGTCAATTCCTAAATTTTGTAATACTTCAAATCGTGTACTCATCCATGTTTTACCTAAATATTTACGTTCTAGTACAGTAAGGGGACAATTTTTCAAAATAATACATGACATTGCATCTACTGCTAATAAATTAAACATGATGATAAGGTGAATGACGTTTGTATCAAACAAAAGTACACTGGCGCTACATAACATAATAATAATATGAAAGGCACCATAATAAACGCCTAAAATGGGGTTTAGATAGGGCTTCATCCATTTTATTATTTTTTGTAATTTTGTTTTACTCATGTATTATTTTTTTTTACAATTTTAGAAAAAGTACGAATAATTATACTACTATAATATGGAAGAATGTGTCTTTTGTAGAGAAAATTTACCGAATGGTCAAGAAACAATTGTATATTCTCATGAGAGATTTGGTAATTGTACTGGAGCTACTGTACATTGTCATTGTTTAGCGGCATGGTCAACTGCTTGTACAAGAGATACACGAAGGTTTTCATGTATAAAGTGCAATAAAACTTTATCACACCCAGAAATAAATAGACAATTAGAAGCATCACCTCAATGGGGAATACCTCTTAGAAGGGTTGCTGCGAGACGAGCTTTAGGAACAAGAATTGTACAAGGGGCACGTAATGTTATAATAGGTGGCATTGTTGCTACAGGATTATATCTTCATGGGGCTGATATATTTGCGTTGTTTTTTACAGATGAAGTGGTTGTACAATTACCTCAAGGACCATGGGGTCAACCACCAATGCCTCCTATAGAACAACTGCCACAACTTAGTTTCTGGCAAACATTTGGTTTGATGGCAATGCAAGGGATGGGAGGTAAATCGCGAAGAAATAAAAAAAATAAAAAATCAAGAAAAAAAAGAGGTGGTGCAAAAGAAATGACATTTGAGTCTGTTCAAGGTTATAAATTAAAAAAAAATGAAGTATTGGTTGGTGTATTTAAAGATCCGAGTATGATAAAATATTTAAGGGAATTGCCTTCTGTTTAGACAAGTTTTATAACTTTTATATAATAGATCCATAATCCAATACCAATGATACATTTTGAGGTGACATCTAAATAGTTCATGACTATGTTTTTTTGCATTTCTTCAAAATGATAAGCAATTCCATAAATACTCCAAATAAAGAAGTACATTCCAAATAAGATATAATTATCAAAACAATACTTTGGTAAAACATAGTTTATAAATACGGTGATAAAGGTTATCAAAAAGGCAATGAATCCTATTAGAGAAGCATAATTTTTTGAGAGTTGTCCAGTTTCACCTAAATATCCAAAATATAACATGACATAATTAAAAAATAAAATGCATGCATACCATTGTAGTTTTATTTTTGTTTTTGAATTGAACGACAACACGAGAGATAATGCTAACAACATGAATGGTGTAGTAATGGCCCAATCGACATAACGTAATTTTGTTATTTCTTTCCAATTTATTTCTTTGGCACGTTTTATTTTATCATTAAATACTGAATAAAAATACCCACCGACTAAGGAGATGCATGTTTCTAAATTCATAATGTGTTGAATCATGGGAATTTTTGTTCTTATAGCTTCTATGAATGTAATGGTTGCAGTGGTTAACAATAAAACATAGGTTATATAAAAAGAAAAGGGTACTTCCATACTTTAAGTATTGTATAAAAATTGAAATCATGGTTTAATAAATATTAAACCATGTCTCTTCGTCGTAGCGATCGTCTCATTTCTAAGATGCATTACAATGAAAATGAAGAGATTCGACTTTATATTGACAAAAGTATTAAAGCATCAAAACTTGAATGGGGAGACATTCCGGCCTGTATTCATCATTATGAAACTTATGAACGATGTGACGATGTTACACAAAAGTCTATTGATTTACTCCTAAAAAGGCTTTTTATCCAGAATGGTGTATTTACAGCATGCGAACATGCAGAGTTTGGTATAGATAGATATGACGGTATCCTTGTAACTACGGATACGGATTCATTTTGCTTATCAGGAACACTTCTTCGCAATCTTAACGATCCAGACTATATTGAAGGGTATTTAACGAAAGAAGGAATTCATTGGACAGATTAATATCAGGTAACTATCCACTTATTTTTTTAATAATGATCGATATTCATACAAATGCATGGTTCGCATTGAAATTGTGAAAATAATGGTCTGCTTAACTGTGCAATTGGTGTATGGTTATGTACAGTTCGTGCAATCATTCGGTACAATTCAAAATCGGGATATCTCTCCATTCCATCCTTAAAAAGAACGCTTTCTCCTGCGTCGTCTTCTGTCCACTCTTTTAGAACGGTGAAAATATCTTCTTCTTCTTCGTAGCCTTCTAAGATGGAGCAGGCTAACCGGCATAAATCAAAACTTGGGTTAGCATCGATTGGTGGTTCAGAGCAATTGAAAAAAGGTTCTAAGTTGTATTGGGTGCCGGCGTCACCTTCTGGATGAAAACTATCGGAAACAAACCGATTGCCTTGAAAACTATAAATAGATCTTCCATAATCAATAATTTTGTATAATTTACCATAAGTGGGTACTTTGTAATAAATACCTTGATAACAATACGTTAGATGGGTTAATTCGGTAGAAACATACATGATATTGTTTGTATGTAAATCATTGTGTACAAAAGAGTATACTTTTTGGTAAGTGATCAATGTCATAATAACTTGCATTAAACAGGCAGTAAGCTCTTCTGTGTTCATCTCATCGAGTAAAGAATCCAAGGTATCTTCATATTTTTCCATGGCAATAATTTGAACAGGAAACTGTTTAATGACGGCATGCAAATTATAACATAAAGAATCTTTGCTAGATTGTACAGAAATATCGTCTAGTGAATCAAATTCGAGTTCGATGGTTTCATCACTTAGGACAACGCGATCTTTATTTTTGCGTGAATCAGAAAAGTGGTATTCTTGATCTAATTCAAAAAGCGTGCCTCTGTTTTTATGAAAGAATTCGGAATCTTCCAAATGATCTACTTCTTCAGAGATATCATAGAGAAAATCTTTTTTCATTCCTAAAAAACTGCCATGAAATCGTGTACCGTGAAGAAACCCTTGATTTAATAAAAGATTGGAAAGGTAGTAGAAAAATCCATCTACATAAGAAGAATTGTTTACATCGGACATTTTTGGATGAGGTGAAGTTTTCAAGGTAGGCAAAGTATTATCATACGATTCATAGGATCCCGTTAAATATTTGAGAGGGTCTAACAAAGGAGAAAATTTAAAAAAAAGAGGATCATTATTCATGAATAGGTCATCTTCTTTTTCTTCAAGATTTTTCATGGGAGGATGATCTAAATTAATAGAATTCCAATTTGTGTCATTTAATTGAAAAAATCGATTGTATAAAGGAATATAGTTTTGAGTGGCATCTACTTCAAGAAGTTCTTCTAATTGTTTAGAAAAGGATGCATTTTTATTTTTTCTATAGTTCATAAAAGACCTTTCCTAAAAGTTTGGCAAGATTAAACACATTAATCAAATATGTATCTTAACATGGTAATTTCAATGCTAAAACTAAAATTTGTTAAACCAAAATCTACTAAACGTCCATCATGATATCTAAATTTAAATTTAAAGGATTGGACTCTTTCTAATGGTGGATCACTAAAAAATAAATTAGTTAAAAAGTTTTCTTTACTTACATAGACTGGATTACCAGAAAAAGTGATTCGAGGAATTTTAGCAAAAGAAGAATTATGTTTTCCACCATAGTTGGCGCTGATTAAATTGTTACTTCTTATGGTATAGGGAATAATTTCATCCATATTGTTATAAAGGTCTAAGTCCATATAAATGTAGGGGTCTCCTTGAATGGAAGCAGGAAAGGGTGAAAGAATGGATTGTAATGTTGAAATAGTGGTACCAATTTGATAATTTACATTATTTAAACTGGAAGTATACATTTTTTTTTCAAATCCAAGATAGCTTCCTAATCCCCATTGTGAAGATTGTGCATAAATGGTTGAATCTAACGGATTGGTAAAGTCAAGTTTGAAAGTTTCTATGGTATAAAATACAAATTTCATGGAGGATGAATCATACTTTACGTTATAGTTTGTGGAATTCAATGTATCATTGATGCGTCCTTGTAATTCAGTGGCGAGTTGTGGCCCAGTATATGTTCCTTCTGAAATAGTAATTGTGTATGGTTTATCGGTAATAACAGACATGGAGATGTTTTGATTTTTTTCAGAAAAAACATACATGTTAATAGGGAGATCAATATCTGCTAAACGTAAACTGACGACACTTTTATATTCAATGGGAGTATCTATAGTAAAAACGGTAGATGTAGGCCATTTTGAAATGTCTCTATCTTCTGTATGAATGGAAAGGATTTTTTTTTGAACAGCAAACGTATTCATGCATTGATGGTTTATTTTATAAGGATAGTACATGACGAATTTATTTCAAGTGGTATCCATAGTAGGAGGCATTGCTTTAGCGGGTCTTTTAGTATGTTTAATGAACATACGTAAAGCGGTGATGATTGGTATGTGTGTAGCATGGTTAGCGATTAATGTTTTTTTCTTTCTTTCTTTATCTGATTTAAATTCTGCTTCTTTATTTACTGATTTTTTAAATAAATCTGCAACGACATTTCTCACGATGATTTTAGTAGGATTTTATTTATTTTGTATTGTAAAAAATAAGAATTATATTGAAGATGGTATGATGCCAGATTTATGGTATTTATTTTCATATTTTGTAGTGATATGTACGGGTGTGAATATTGTATCTATGGTAAAATATTATGAAAATCATGATTCTTTTTGGAATTCCATGTCCATGTTAGGGAATACATTATTGTTTGCATTTATTGTGATTGAATGGATCATTTGTTCCTTTTTTCGTACGGATGGATTTATGGTATAAATTGAAAAATATTTTATGTCTCCTTACCATGAATATTGCATTTGAAGAGTTGCAAACAGATACTATCTATGAGATACATGTGGGTGCGAAACATTATTATCATGGTACATTTAAAAAACATGTAGATCATTTGGCGTACTTTGATCCTTTGTATGCCATCTTTCCAGAAGGTAGAGTTTCTTATGCACAAGGACAATATTTCAATGATCATCGTATTTATAAAAAAATTGAAATATCAAATGGTTTGAATAAGTAAAGAAAATGGCTGAACAACTTCGTACACGTGTGTTGCACATGGACCCCGAGTATATGAAGGAGGTGTGCGAACAGATTGCTGAAATCAAACGTGTTGTCAGAGAAACTAAGAAGCAACTTACCAAAGAAGAAAGACAAGCAGTGCGGGCCTATCGTCATTCCATGCTGGAACGTATCCAGGCATCGGATGAATATCATAGAGAAATTGAATCGGGTAAACATATACCGCGTATCAAGTTTACGTCTGACGTCTTTGTGAAATGGTTTGAAATTGCAAAAACGATTCAGTCGGATCATGAATTTAAATAAATTTGAAAACAATACCGTAGGAAGTTTCACTTTCCCATATACCAGAAATCTTTACATGTTTTGGTTTAAATTGTTTACCAATGGTATAACTTGGTTTTTTTGTAGTGTTGTAAGAGGATAATATATCTTTTTCCAAAGTAAGTAATTCATCTAACGATGGATGATGTAAAAAGAGACCGTTCAAAATAATGTTATGAGTAGAGTAATAGATGCGAATAAAGGAACTATTTTCCATCATTATATTTTTGACAGGTGAATGAAAAATAAGGAATTGTTTATTATAGGAAGAACAAGGAATAGATAACAACATAATTTCTATAGTTCTTATCTATTTATATTATATGAAAGAATATATTCCTATTTTTTTGATTAGTTTTGCCATTGGTATGGTTTGTGTGTACTTTTCACCAATAGAATATAAAACGGTAATGGTGTATCCTTCACCTGACAATATAAAGAAAATGCAATATAAGGATAAAGCGGACCAATGTTTTGATTTTTCAGCTAGATTAGTGGATTGTACCAAAGATGCAAAAAAAATTCCAGTGCAATAATATGAGAGCATTTTTGAAATCAAAGTATGGTAAATTGATTTTAGCGGTTATTTTAGGATTTGGGCTATCTACTTTATTTAGAAAAACGTGTAAAGATAAAAAATGTATGAAATTTAAGGGACCTTCGTTAAAGGAAATTGAAGAGAAAACGTATCAATATGATAAACAATGTTACAAGTTTGAACCAAGGTCTGTAAAATGTAATCCTGTAAAAAAAATAGTTTCGTTTGCGTAAAAACAAAAAATGAAAAAGGAATAGGTAACGTATGTCTACTGAGATTGATAAATTACCGTTTAATACAACAACTGAGTTACCATCAAGAGATATACCTAGAGAAACAATTGAACATGCAGTAGATCCACAGACAACGCCAACTTATGTTCCATCGGCTCCAAAATATTTGGATCAACAACCGGTTGAAAATAAAGTGGATCGTTGGGAAGAGTTCCGAATGCCGGCCTTGTTAAGTATTTTGTATTTTTTGTGGAGTGTACCTACTGTTCAATTAATGGTAGAACGCACCTTTCCAAGTATATTTACAGATGCAACGATGGGTCTTTTTGCAAAAAGTGTTTGTTTTGGAGCATTATATTATGCGGTAACGATTGGCGCTACCTATTTAGGAAAACCTTAATATCATATTATATTATGGAAAATAATTCTGATCCGGACCAATCTGATCCTTCCCTTTACCGAAGAGGAATATGGAATACTCGCTCAGGTCGTTATGTGCAACGTCAAGGGACTAAGTATTTTGTTTTTGCCGATGGAGATAATTATTCAAACGTAATTACCTATGATGATGGTGTTCAATATGGAGTTAATTTTGATCCTGACAAAAATCAAAGTTATATTAATCAAAATGAGAATCGTATTTATTTTACAGGCGGACGCACAAAACGTAAACGTTCCAAACGTAAACGTTCTCGTAAATATAAAAAATAAGTACTTAGAAACATTTTTATGGATACAATTATCTCGAAATAGCTCAGTTGGTAGAGCGTCGGACTGTAAATCCGCAGGTCGAGGGTTCAAATCCCTCTTTCGAGACTTAGACAATCAATTCGTCAATGTCCCATCCAGCCCATACTTTATCACCGATTCGAATGACACGCATATCCTCTTTTACTAAAAAGATGTTATGACAAGGTGTGCAGTATACATCTTTACCATTTGATGTTCCAAACAAGATAAGATTATCGTGTAGTATGTCCTGAAGTGCCGATGAATGGTCACCGGGAGACCAATAATTCATTTGATACAAAATGCCAGATACATCCGTTAGCTTGTAGGTTTGCTCGCTTAATCCTCGTGGACCATCTACTTTGCGTCCTTTAGCGTCTTTGGGAAGAGGAAAAGTAGGAAGGATCATGATGTTAGTATTGTTGTATTTTAATTCAATTTTATTTCTTTTTTTATTATAATGGATTATAAAGATTCTTTTTTAAATAAACGAATTATTTTTTCTCAAATACCGTCTGATATCAAAACAAGAGAGTTTATTTTATCGATTGCAGAGGGTCTTTCTTTAGATCAAATACCAGAATATGCGGATGATGATGAAATTGTATTAAAAATAATTAAAAAGGAAGGTAGAAATATTAAATATGTTTCTCCACGATTACAACACGATGAAACCATTGCGATAGCATTTATTCAATTTATGGAGAAAAATATATCATGGATATCTCTTTTACCATTAGACATGTTAAGAAATGTTTCATTTGCAAGAAAAGCATTAGCTATTCAACCAAGATTACTATCGTATTTTCCATTTGAATTTCAAGATGATCCTGAAATTAGGGCTATGCTATCATTAACACCTATTCCACAAACAGAACCAACTACTACAAAATCCGTGACCATACATATTACTTTACATGGAACGGATTTGGATAATAAATTAGACACTGCATTACCTATGAATACAATGGTATCGGGATCTGTAGGATTGTGTAAATTTATTACTAGAGACAAATCGAACGTGTTACTTCAAAAATTATCTTATTTAGAAGAATTATATACTACTCATTCCATACGTGATGCAAATAAGTATTATGCGCGAACGTATCATAATTCAACTGGCTGGGAGACAAATCTTCTAGTATTGAGAGAAGTACATCCAACAGGAGATATAAAAGAAATGTATACTCGGCCAACCACGACTGCATTTCGTCAATATAAACAAGATCATAAATATGAAAATAATTTTGACATGATAAATTTATCACGTGGCATTTTTATTGTTCATAGTACAATTCCACTACCACCTTATACAGGAGACATTCCGGTATTATCTAGTGAAAAAGGATCCTTAGAATTACATAGGCAGAATTTAATGAATGCAGTGGTAGCGAATCATTTTGTACCAGGTGGTTTTGAAGCAGTGGGTGCAACAGTTCGTCCATTTGAGGGATTAGAAAGAGTGGATCAATATGAGTTTTTAACATTGTCTCATATTTTGTCTTTTTTTCAAAAACTTGGGTTTGATCATGTAAATATATTAGATGAATCTTGTCGCGTGGATTCTGTACCTAGAGCACCAGATATACAACGTGCGCAATCTGCGGAAGAATTGGCATCTTATCCAATAGGTGGAACGAAACGAAAGATGCGACGTAAATTTAGTTTAAAGAGACGTGTTTAAGAATAAGAATGAGAATAAGTACGAAGCTAATTTTGTCAAGAACCATAATTAATCCAAACGTTCCTCGTACAAATGATTTATATAAAACGGTGAAACAAATTATAAATTTAGATGCTGAGAAGGTTCAACTTCATCCATCCGATAGGAAACGTGTATTACATGCATTACGTTTTTTTATACAAGATGTTGACCAACAACGTGTGAATGAATTATTTTTACGTTCTAGACTTTAAAAAATTGAATCCAAACTCTTCTCTCACTGGTAAAATGGACGTTACCACTCAGACCAAATTGACTCGCGACGAATGGAACAGCATTGAGTTGCCTGTACCAGCTGAAGAGTTATCGATTTTACAATTTATTCGACAAGGATTTCATGATCCTCAAAAAAAGGAAAATAACATGAAATCATTGTACACTTACTTAAAGTTAGAACCGAATCCTGCTTTGGACCATTATTTGTGTCAGACGTGTACTTCTATTCCAATGAAAAAGACAACCGTACCTTTGAAAAAAGCGGATCAAATACGTATACAATCTGTAAAACAAATACCAGATACTGTCTATGAAAAAGTGTTACTATCACTTTGCGAAAAGAAAGAATTCTTTCATTTGGAATGGATGATGTGTCTTAACGTTTCCAAGCCGAATCCTTTTGTGATGGACTATGTTCGTGAATGTATGGCCAAACATAAACCTGATATGGTAGAATGGACAAAGAATGCTGTACAGTTACTCGAACGTAACCCTTATGTAGCATTTAAAGATCGTGAACTGTATGCACATCAAAAGGAACTCTTTACAATTGCCAAAGAAGAAGGACCAAAGTTGATGTTGTACGTTGCCCCTACGGGTACTGGTAAAACCGCGTCTCCGATTGGTTTATCTGAAAAGTATCACATAGTCTTTGTGTGTGCAGCGAAGCACGTAAGTATGGCATTGGCTAAAATGTGTTTGTCACTTCAAATCAAAGTGGCATTTGCACTCGGTTGTTCTTCAGAAGAGGACATTAAATTGCATTATTCTGCTGCGATTGACTATGTAAAAAATAAGAAAACGGGTGGCATTGCCAAAGTAGACAATTCGAATGGTGCCAAAGTAGAAGTTATGATTTCAGACGTACAATCGTATTTACATGCGATGAACTACATGTTGCGATTTCAACCGAAAGAAAAGTTGCTTTTGTATTGGGATGAACCAACGATTGCGATGGATGTAGAAGAGCATCCATTGCATCCCATTTTGAATCGATTGTGGAAAGAAAATGTTATTCCGAATGTAGTGCTATCTTCTGCAACTTTGCCGGATATGGATTACACTGCATTTACTACTTCCAAGATATACAAAATACAAAATAGTGAATCGAACAAAACGATTCAATTAGTGAACCCAAATCATCAATTGATTTTGCCACATCATTTGGCGTTTGAAGAAATACCAAACGTGGTGAAACATCTTAAGGCGCATGGCGATTTATTGAAATATGTGGATTTGGGGTCAGTAGTTGCTTTCTTGAAAGGTCGTACACCTTTCACCAAAGCATCTGAACTTACTATTCCAGCAATTAAACACTATTATTTGTCCTTGCTTTCTACGATGACGAAAGAAGAGTGGGACGAAGAACAAAAGAAACGTATACAAGTGCCTTCCACCATTCGGTTTTGTTCAGAGGATGCGTGGACATGTAGTCATGGACCAACCATTTATATAGCAGAAGATGTACAAAAGATTGCATCGTATTGTTTGAAGACAGCATCAATACCAGCATCGTTGTTACAAGATTTGACAAAACAGTTATCTTACAATCAAAGTTTATCGGATAAAATGGCACAATTAGAAAAAGATTTGGAAGATAATAATAAAGATTCAGAAAAAGAAAAGAAAATGTCGGATAATCGTGTTTCCCCAGAAGTAAAGAAAATACAAGAAGAATTAAAAAGGTTACAAGCATCGGTGCATACCATTGCATTGCCTAATGGATACATTCCAAATAAATATGAGCATTTGATGCGGTATGATCAAGTAGATAAACTACCGATTGCATTTAGTCCGGATGTTGACCTATCCACAATTGAAAAGGTATTGACCACGGATATTGATGCCTCTTGGAAAGTTCTTCTGATGATGGGAATTGGGGTCTTTTCAGCAGAAGCACCACCGCGATACATGGAGCTAGTGAAGGAACAGGTGATGAAGCAGAAAATGTATGTGGTGTTGGCAACGTCGGATTATATTTATGGAACGAATTATCAATTTGCGAATTTGTATTTAGGAAAGGATATGCGTTTGAGTCAGGAGAAGTTGATTCAGACGTTGGGACGTGTTGGACGAGGTAAACAAGTACCTTATTCTATTCGGTTTCGAGACGATGCGTTTGCATCTGTGCTGTTTACACCACAAGATTCGCCAGAATCAAAAATTATGTCACGATTATTTTCGTAAACTATAAGTATGTTCTCACCTTCTGCCGATTTTGATCCAGCGGAAAGAGAAAAAGAAATATTGAGTAGTTTAATCAAACGATTTATCGTAGACAAAGAAGATAAGAATCAATCTAGTTTAGGAAGATTTTTGATTGGAAATAATGCTAGAGAACCGAAAGATGATTATCTTGAATTGAATCGTTTAAAACAAGTATATCCGGAATTTATTTTAACCAATAAAACTGTTTTATTGGGGGATCTTACTGATCCAGAAAAACAATCTTTTTTAAATTCTGTAGATAAAGACTGGAGAACAAAAGGTGGTAGACGTACGAATCGTCGCAAAACAAAAAAACAAAAAAAAGGTAACTTGGATACTGGAAGAAAAAACAAAGCGTCGAAAAAAATAATATACCAAAAGATATTAAACCTTACACCATAAGTAATGTAATGGCTCTCATTCAAGAATATTTCGAGCTAAGTCATAAATATCAGCAAGAGTATGGTACCAATACCATACTCTTGATGCAAGTGGGTTCTTTTTTTGAAGTCTATGGAAACAAAAGTCAACGTAATATTGATGAATTTACTCGAATTTGTGAATTAAATATTGCAGACAAAGGTACATCCCAAATGGCTGGATTCAAGGACACGCAGTTGGAAAAATACTTGAAAAAGATTCAAGATGCAGGATACACGGCAGTTGTTTATATTCAAGATGAAACAAAAACCAATCGTAAATTAGCGGGTGTTTTTTCACCCGGAACTTATTTTTCGGATTCACCTGTTCTGTCCAATCACATTACGTGTGTTTGGGTAGATCAAGTGAATCGTCTTTTTCCAAAAGGAAAATGTCTAGTTGTAGGTGTTGCCAGTATTGACATTTATACAGGAAAATCATCTATGATGGAGTATACGGAAGAATATCTCATGAATCCAACAACCTTTGATGAATTGGAGCGATTTATTTCGATTACAAATCCAAGTGAAGCCATTTTTATTTCGAATTTGGGGTTACCTGAAATAGATAAAATGATTCATTATGCAGGAATACAATGCGATTTGATTCATCGTATTCCCATTACCAAAGAAGATACGGTTATCATGAAACGTGTACGTAATTGTGAAAAACAAACGTATCAACATGAAATTTTGAAAACACCGAATGATTCTCCTATTGCAACACAAGCGTATTGTTATTTGTATGATTTTGTATTTCAACATAATCCACATTTAATGCCATTGTCAGAACCAGAATGGCAAAATCCAAATCGTTTGGTATTAGCAAATCATACCTTGAAACAACTCAATATGATTGATGATGGAGCAGTAAAACCAAATAAATTATCCTGTATTTCTTCGATGTTGAATGATTGTTCTACACCGATGGGGAAACGAGCTTTTTTACACTTATTGTTGAATCCCATTTGTGATCCGATTGTCTTGCAAAGAGAGTATGACATTACAGAACATGTAATGGACAAAATTATTTCTTTATCGATCAAAGATTTATCAAAATGGGAAAGAAAATTATTTTTGAAAAAGACAACAATTACATCTTTTGTAACGTTGAAACAAGATATCCAAACAGTAAAAAAACATGCTGATGTAGATACCACTGTTCTTTCTTATTTACATCATTATGATAAAAATATGGACAAAGTTGCTATGTATAGTGAAGAAATAATTGGCTTTATTGATAATCATTTTGATGTAACTACAGAAACAATAAAATCAGGTGTCGATGAAGAATATGATCGTCAAAGAACAAAGTTGGAGGAAGCAGAAGTGACTTTATTAAAAATACAAATTCAATTCAATCAATTATTGGAACAAAAAGAAAAGAAAAAGTCTGAATATGTAAAAGTTCATGAAACGGAAAAGAATTCAATTGGATTGATTTGTACGAAACGTCGCGCTGCATTATTAATGAGCATGGTTACGTTAACATTGGAAGTACAAAGTGGTAGTAATGTGTATTTGATAAATCCAGAAATTCAATCGTTATGTAAAACCATTACTACATTACGAACAACGATTGAAAAAGAAAAAGAACGTGTTTTTTGGATGATTGTAGAACGTATGGAGGCATTTCAATCTAAATTAAATACCATCATTCTATTTGTAACACGGTTAGATCTTATTTATACAAGGGCTAAACTAGCGAAACAGTATAAATATTGTAAACCTACTTTGGTCCATGCTTCAAAATCTTTTGTGGATGCCAAACAGTTGCGTCATGCTTTGATTGAACAATTACAAACGTCTGAACTGTATGTAACTAATGATATTGTAGTAGGAAAGGATGTGGATGGTATTTTATTGTATGGAACCAATGCTGTTGGAAAAACGAGTTTTATACGTGCCTTGGGAATTGCCGTTATTCTAGCCCAAGCAGGTATGTATGTACCTTGTACTTCGTTTCATTATAAACCATATCAGTCCCTTTTTACACGCATTATTGGGAATGATAATTTGTTCAAAGGTCTTTCTACGTTTGCAGTAGAAATGTCAGAGCTTCGTACCATTTTAAAATTAGCCAATCAAAATAGTTTGATTTTGGGAGATGAATTATGTTCCGGAACGGAGACGCAAAGTGCCATTAGTATTTTTGTAGCAGGGATACAGCATTTTCATCGTGAAAAGAGTAGTTTTTTGTTTGCAACACATCTTCATGAAATTGTAGACTATGAGGAAATACAATTGGACACTGTTAAGCTAAAACACATGTCTGTGGTGTATGATAAAGCATCTGGTTTACTTGTGTATGATCGTAAATTAAAAGATGGTCCAGGAGATAACATGTATGGGTTAGAAGTGTGTAAGTCTTTGTCATTGCCACCAGATTTTTTGTCTACGGCATATGGGATACGTGAAAAATATACACCAACGTCTATCCTTTCTCTAAAGACATCAAGGTACAATGCTAAAAAGTTAGTAGGAGCATGTGAACAATGTGGTAAAAAAGGAAAAGAAATACATCATTTGCAGTACCAAGAGGATGCAGTGGATGGATTTATTACAACAAAAGATGCAGTATTTTCAAAACATCATGTAGCAAATTTAATGACCATTTGTGAAAAATGTCATGATAAAATTCATCAAACAAAAACAAAACTAAAACGTGTCAAAACAACAAATGGAATAAAAATTATAAATGAATAGTATGAACATTTATATTTTATGGTTTCAAGGGTTTGATAAAGCACCGGAAGTAGTTCAATGGTGTGTTGCCTCTTGGAAACATTATAATCCAACATGGAACATTGTATTGTTAGATAATACTAATTTAAAAGACTATGTCGATTTAGATAAAGTGCAATATTCCAAAGACATTGATTTGTGTCATTTGGCAGATATTGTCCGTATGATTTTATTACGTGATTATGGTGGATTATGGGTTGATGCAACCACATTTTGCAATAAACCACTAGATGATTGGTTACCTTTTTATATAACGGAAGGTTTTTTTGCATTCGATAAACCATATCCTCATTTAATGGTATCGAATTGGTTTTTGTATGCTGAAAAAAATCATCCTTTATTATCTCAGTGGTGTGAAGAAACACTTTATTATTATCAAGTACATGGGAAAGCGCATACTTATTTTGTACATCATTACATGTTTGAACAATTGTATCATACAAATGTACATTTTCAAAAAGAATGGGATAAAGTACCAAAGTTATCTGGAACTATACCACATACCATTATGATTTCTGATTTTTTCAAAACCAATGGACGAAAAGATATTGATTCCAAACGTGTTCCTCTTTATAAATTAAGTTACAAATGCGAATTTCCACCTTATGATCCACGCATGAATGTGTACTATCTTTATTCTACTATTTAAAAAAATTGAAATGTTCATGACTGACTTTTCATAACCATGGCGATTCGTGTATACAATAATTCTGACTTTGAGGGTGAAGAGGTTACGTTCAGCACCGAACGGTTTTATTTGGGTGAAGCAAAAGACTATGCTATCGATCATAAGTGCAACATTATGATACGATCCTTCAAGGGCTGGTCTTTTAAAAGAGAAAACGTAGACCTTTCTACAAAAATAAAACCAGAAAAAGTCATAGATTGTAAGGGAAAAGATGTTTTTATTCTACACGAATATGTTGTAAAAGATTAAAGTGAATGATTTATTTCTCTTGTAATAACATTTTCTTCATCAGATATAATTTCTGTTTCAGAAACGGTTTCTTTTTCTGTATTTGTTCCCATTTCTATTTTTTTCTGTTTCATTTTCTTTTTTTTCCAAAACAAGATTTATCATACCAATGGTCTACATGAATATGTGACTAATTAATTGATCTTTAAAACCATAGTAACTTCACTTTCTTTGAAATACGACTCATATTCTTCTATACATTCTTGTAAAAATTTATCTGGTTCATTTACTTTTTCTAAAAATTATATTGCTTTATTTTTTTCATAATTTATAGATAAAAGTAGCAGAAGGAATTTTACGCAAATTGGACGATTGGAAAACAATAGCGGACCATTTTATGGGACGTTCAAGAAAATTTAAAGCATACGGAGGCATCGGTGCGTCTCTTTCAACATCACGCCCTTTAGTATCACCACATGTATCACGCCCTTTAGTATCACCATATGTATCACGACCTTTATCATCATATGTATCACGACATTTGGTATATGAAAGTCCGTCTCCTTTAGCATATGAACCACATGATTTACCATCTGTTCCATCCATAACACCAGACCCGTTGCTTTCACCAGAGGCAATTATAGAAAGATATAAACCAACATGTGGACAATTTACTGAACCAATACCTAGTATTAGATCTGATTTAACATGGAAACGATTAAGCGATTTATCCACACCACAATTGACGGAAGCAGAAGTTGCCGGTGTAACGGATCCACATGAATTATACAGATCATTATTAGGTGCAGATGGTAGTTTATTGAAAGAATTGAGAGATGCACTGAATGATGACGATTTATTACCTGTAGAAAGAACAAATGAAATGCAAGGATTATTATCAGACTGGATGGATGTTCGTAGAGGGTTAGGTTTACCTCCAATACTTGGTCTAGACGGTCTTGAAATTACAGTAGATAAATTGAAACCACTGTCGTGTAGACTCATGATTAGGTCAGATTTAGATGAGTACAGTGATACATGGCGTGTTGTTGCCTCTTTTGTACAAGCAAGAGCAGACATTTTTAAAGCAGTATTTGCAGAAGCATTGATACCCTCTGCGATTGCAGGAGGGTATGGAGACCTTGCACCTTGTTTGGAAGGATTTTGTCATTATGCACTTTTGAAGATGAGAGACGCTATAACAACATGTTTTGCACGTGAACATAGAGATCTACCAACGGTAACACCTATGACGGGTGTACTTAAAATGAGGCGTGGTAGAACAACCGTATCGGCTTTTTTAGAAACAAAAGGTGCATCTGTAGAAGGTGCATTAACGATTGAACCTTATAGAGACGAAATAATGGGTATATTACAAACAATTTATCCAGATGTAGTCTGGACAGATGATGATATAACTACAATATTTGACGAATTAAGAATGAATAGAGATGCGTATGTAGGTGGTAAAACAAAACGTAAAAGAAAATCACGAAGATTTCGTAGAAAAAACACATAGACGGTTATTTCTCAGGACGTTTTGTATACTTTGGAGTATCAATAACAAGAAAAAAATGAAAGGGTTAACGTTTTTTTGTTTTCTTTCGTTTACCACCTACAAATTTGGACGGTATTAATAGGGATCGTTTATCAGGTATTAATTCTAATACAACATCTCTTGGTGCATGAAAGAGTATACCTGGATCTTCGATCCATTCATATAAAGTAGGTGTATCCGCTTCTCTTATTTGGTCCAATGTTTTAACATTTCCTTCTGCGATTCTACGAGACATTGACTTTTGTCTACGTAAAGCAACACGTGGTGTACTTTCTTCATCACATGACCCTCTACAAGAAACATTATAAAAAATACCTTTGAATCTAAATAATTGTGATTGTAAAATATTTGTTGTCCATTTTTCATCTATTTCTTCTTCTGATGAAATGTCTGGTACCGTTTTTATTCTTGGAAAAATAGAATATTCAAATAAGGTTTGTTTTATATTTTTAGAAGGTAATACAAAATTTTCTTTTTTAAGGTATACATTCTGTAACCCAGAAGGAAGACATCCGTAATTTTTATTATCTGTATTTTTAAAACAAAGCGGGGTTGAATATAATATGTCTGAATAAGTATCCCCTGGTTTATAAATTTGAATAGGTATTCCTAAGTGTTTTTCTATGGCACGTTTATTTTTTATTGGATCTAGTAATAAATCTGGATTAACGGAATAAAAAGTTGTCATTTCCCTATATTTTATTGAATTTCCACATAATGCAAAAGTAACATACAAACAATTTTCAGGAACAACTTCTTCTGTACCCGTATCACAACCATGACCTCCAAAAAAATAAACGGGAGGTAAACTACGTACAATATCAAAAGTTATATGATCTAATACATCTAATGGACGTACACCGTCGTTATTTTTTTCAATCATATAATCTCCAAACAAATCGAAACGATCAGTATCAGGATGGGTTACTAAATAATGCAAAAAAGTATTACCATGTTCATCTTTTACGTTAAGATCCACAATATCAATTAATAAATCGATCAATTCTGAATAATTATATTTACAGGCAATCATAAGAGGTGTACCAATGTTACTACAAATGTTTACATTTACATGTGGTAATAAATGTTTCACTGCAACAATATTATTTGTTTTACATGCTTCGTGGATTGGATAATAATTCTCTTCTATTGGTGTATTCATTCGGTCAATTTCATCCATAGTATTATCTTATATTATTATCGGTTCGCTTACGTCTTTTTATGAGACGCTATGGTGCTTCTGGCACATGCGGATTCAGCCCTTTCGAAGGACGAAACGGAAGCGGTAAACTGTAGATCGTGTTACGGAACCCTTACATAATCGATTTAAAACAGTCTTGCCACTTCACGCAAACGTATCTTCTCCCTCTTCTCTTCATACTTTTCATGATCCTTCCACGTAGAAATTTCCTTTTCAACGGCTTCCTTTCTTTCTTGATACTCCGGTACTTCATCCAGTACCAATTCAATCACTTGTTCAATTGGTTTCATCAATTGATTCGTAATGTAATGTTCATAATCTGGTATCAATCCTTTTTCTTTCATAAATTCGGGTGTCTCAATCTTTTCACCTTGCAACTGCTTCTTATTACCACAAATATAGGCGAACCTTATGCGATCCCCTGGCTTTGGTTTGTTACCAGGGTCACGTCTTCCGATACGATCTGCTAGTACTTTATGTGCAATCTGCTTCGGATTCTTATATCCAGACCGTAACGATTTAGTCAACACCAGCTTTTCCAGAGGTACTTCCCCACGTCTTACTTCTTGAATACGGTCTTTGACAAAGGCAACCGCTTTCATGGCATCTTGATCTTCCATCAAGATATCAATGAGACCACCATATACATCTTTCACAATGGGTGCATTGTCACGGCGTTTCAGAACAATACCCATACTTTTACGTGAACAATGTACTGTATCATTCTCGTACAACATGCCTACGTATCTTTTTTTAGATAACAAACACAATGGCCAAAATGTTTTCTCATATTCTAATTCGTGTGGTAACTTAAGAAACATGGTTGCCAAATGACCCGCTTCTTTCGCCAATTCAATCGTCAAGGCAAGAGCATCAATTCCTGTTATTTTTTCCCCTTCATGTGTCAATGTAAATTTGAAGAAGACCGAATCCGTATCACCATATACGTATTCTGCTGTAGCGCGTACCGGTCCAAGTGACGTTTCACACAAACGATCCTGATAGACTTCTTCAATTAATACTTTGGCATAAATAAGTAACTTTCGACCAGTTGCCGTACAGGATGCAGCAACATCCTTGTCGTAAAAGGTACTTGTTCGTGCACCACATTGACCGTACAAGGAATTGGCAGTTACTTTGTATGCGTTTTGTCTCTTGTCCAATATATTTTTCATGAATTCGTCAGGTTCTTTCGCCATTTGTTTACGCGTTCGACTACGTGCTTGTAAGAGTTCATCGAGGACACATGGGAAAATAGCTTTGCCTTCTGGAAATTGAGCAAAGCGACACACTTTGGTTCCCATTTTCGTTTTTACTGCTTTGGATTTGGGTGTTTTACGCACGTAATGAAACGTATCATACTCAATATCAACATACTTGTAAGCAGGCAAGTTATCATAGATATAAACACCGTTGCGTTGTACACCAGTTTCGCGCAAAAGATTACCATCCAAGTCATATTCTTTGGTCCATACTTTGCTACTGGAACAAATGTTTTCTGAAATCATAGAAGAAGGATAAAGTGACTTGTAATCACACACGGCTACTGGATCCGTATAAAGCGCGCATTTAGGATCTAAAACAATTGCACCTTCATAACCTGTATCAAATTCGACCACTTTAAGAACCGGCATCAGTGTATTGAGTTTTCGACACTGTTTCGAAATGTAGCTTGTGAGTTTAATGCCTTGTCCGCGAAAGATGAGGAATTCAATAGGAACACTACAAATAGAAGCCATTTCAATGAAACCAGTCAACATGTCCGTTTTTTGAAACAAGTTTTGAACAAGGTTACAATCTTGAATACAATACTTTGCAATAATGGCACGATCGGAATCGGACCCCTTGGACAATCGAAAGATATCGTGGTGATCCACGTCATCTTTGGCGAGAGACCACCGTGAAGGTTTTTCGTCAATCGTTTCTGCCAATTGAAAATATTCCGCTTGTATATCTAGAACTTTGTACTTGGTTTCATCGAATGCAATAAAGTTGCCGACTTCAAGTCCTTGAAAATTTTTGGTGTACACGCGTGTTCCGTCCACGTGTTCAATACGTTGCACTTTGTCACCAATAAAGTAAGACGACACGGAATCTAATTTATAAGATTCAAAGTTATAATCGCGACGAAAGACGGTGTACAAATCAATATGAATGCGACCATCCATTTTAAAATAGTTCAAGTTGTATTCACCACTTGCAATAAATACGGATTTCTCTTCCATTTTCCATTCTCCTTCTACTTGCTTACCTGCCATAATGTGTTTGTTACGTGTCAAATCCAAGAAATCTTCTACGCAACCCGTTTCCAAAGCACGTTTGAACATGAACTGTTCATCGAAACCGAAAATATTGTAACCAATCAAAATGTCCGGATCTTCTTTTTGGATGAGACGGGTCCAGGCAACGATAACTTCACGTTCTGATTTATAACATTCAATTTCTGCATTGGCAACTGGTTCACATCCACCAAGAACAATACAATGATTCAATACATTTTTACCATTCTTGTAAAAGGTACTTCCAATAAAGGTAACTTGATCGCCTTCCAATTGTGGGAAACCGTTGTTTAACGCTTTACGTAGCTCGAGTACTTTACATGGATGATCACTTTGCATGAGTTGTTCGACAGTCATGAGAGGTGTATCCACAACAACTTCTTCATCAGAATCAGATTCATAGTCATCCAAAATACATCCACGAATGATTTCTTTTTTCCATTTGGGTAACATATCTTTGATGTATTCCCTGGTAACTGGTGTTTTGGGATATACTACATCAATGTTGGGAAGTGAATCAAACCCAAAGGCAGCATAAATACATTGGTCCAAGTCTTCCTCCGATTCTAAAATTTGTTCTGCCAATCGTTTGTAATCTTTGATGGGTACTGGAAAGTCACCGTGACTGCTACTGGCTTCAATATCAAAACTACAAATGTTATAGGGTACGGGTGTTTCTTTTTGCAAGGCAACAATATCTTTGGTTTGTACGATAAATTCATACGTACAAGTCGTGGTGCGTTGCGTTACTTGGGAAACTTTAGGTAATTGAATCCATCCAGAAGGACTAATTTCTTTAATGTGAAAGAACCGAAGCAGAGGGGGAATGTTCGCTTCGTATAAACGGATAAGTTTCCCTTGATAATAATAACCAGGTTTTAAGACTTGTTTGATTTCTAGACCTTTTTTGATTTCATCATACCAAAGATTACGAACTTTGTAAAAGGCGGACATGCCACGAAATTTAAAACAAAGAAAGAGGTGATCCGATTGAGCATCAAACCCATCGAGTTTTTTGCGTTTGACAAAGACGCAATCTAAAATGGAATCGGCAAAGTAACGCCCAACTTTTTGTTTAATATGATCAAGAAACATGCGTTTGTCACCAGCTGTAAAGTTGGGGGGTACAAGACAATAAAAATACGGTTTGAAATCGTGAGCTTCAATGGAAAACGTTTCGCCTTTTTCATTGATACCGAACATTTGAATGACGAAAAGGTTTGCATCGATTTGTGCATCGTCATCAATATATGGATCACGACGGTTAACGGTTTGAAAATCGAACAAACGAACTTCCATTCTTTATCTATAAAAATAAGAAACAAATCAATTTTAAATGTTGTTATTATTTATGTCAAATGAATCTATTTTATTAGTTTTAGCTAATACTAAGGTGATTGGCCAAGTATTAGTTTGAAATACAATGAGCCAACTTTATCTGGTAACAATGTTAATGTAGAATTGTCTAATATCGATAATTTTGCAATAGCTTTAGAATATTTTATACTTAATTAACGATCTTATTGAAGGTCAAGCTGGTACAGTTACAATTACCGGTGGTAATTTTAATATTACATTAAACGTTTATAAAACATCAACATCAAATTATTACACCTTACACTTCTAATTTAGCAATTAAAAGTATTACTGTAAATACTACAAATGTAACGCCAGCCGGTGGTAATACATCCGCGTTTGTTCTTTTAATAAATGCAATACAGCATTCGGAACATCCGATTCTACAACAAATACTATGCTTGGTCTACATTAGTAGGTTATGTCGAACCACCAACCCTAAGGTAAAACTTGCATAGATGCTTGTTCTGAATTAACTAAACTTTTTACAAACCGCAATTATTTTATTCTTTTATAGTATGTCTTTCTTTAATATTAACAATCCCAAATTTCACATTGATTTTCGCCATGATCCTGTATCTGTATCTGGTAATAATGTAACAGTTCCAGTATCTATTAATGGAGTAAATATTGAGATTTTTATCATGGATAATTTCGTAATTGGACCCATTTATAATTATGATAGGTTTTTACTTTCATTTATTAATAACACATTGAGTGGACAAAACACTGGTACTATTACCTTTACAGGTGGTACTCATCCTATTGTTCTACATGGTACTGCATGTAATAATATATCGAATTTCAGTAATGTTATTGCTAATTTTGCCATTAAAAGCATTACTGTAAACGGTATTACTACAAATGTAACACCGGATGGTGGATATAATTCAGCCTTTTATCTGTTTGTAAATTCAATCAATGAACAATTCGGAACATCTTATAATAATGCATCTACTGCTTTGGAGGGCTTCAATGAATCAATTGCATGGGCAAATGCAGTAAATTATATAGATGATGGATCGCAGGACATCACTTGGTATTCTATGACTTTGTATTCAACCACTAACAATATCATTCTTGATACTTATATTACTGTACAGAACAAGATTATAACAAACATATATGATAGATCATTACCTTTAGGGGATAGCTATCAAAACATATTACTTCCTGCAAAAGATCCATTTGTTGGAGGAACAGGTGATCCGAATTCAGATAATCAGTTTCCTATTAGTGGCAGTGGTATTAATTTTGAATCAAATTCTTTGCAAACAATATTTCAAACATCATATAATGTTTTTAATCTTTATGCTGATGGAGAGATTTTAAATGATCCTAATACTCCGATTAAACCAACTGTTTTTAATATAATTTTACCGCCAAATACACAACCCACACAGCCAACAACACTTGCTCCAACCACACTTGCTCCAACCACACTTGCACCTTTCATTACTTTTAATCATTCTGAATATTTCGGAACGATAATCAATCTTAAAGTAAAATCATCTAGTGTTAGTTATAATTCTATATTAAATCTTACATTAGCTAGCGATGGAATAGATAATTATTTACTATATGATAATTACACTTTTACATGGGGTCTAACTGATTCTATTGGTAACTTTATAAATAGTTTATCTCCGAATCAATCTGTACAAATTATTATAAATGGTGGTACATATCCAATTACACTGAATGGTGTATTTGGTTCCATTACTATAGCTAGTGGTGGGAATTCTGCAATTGCAATCAAAAGTTATGTTGTAAATGGCGTAACTACTACAATCAATAATAATTTAAATAGCATCCTTACAGCAACATTGAATACAAATTTTGGTGTTTCATTACCAACAAATAATTCTATTACAAATGGTTCAAATGAAGTTACCGCATGGTCAACGTTAACTGATCTTTATTCAACACCACTCCCTTTGATTACTCTTGCAGATTCGTCTGATTACGGAACGATAATTTATCTTAAGGTAAAATCGTCTAGTGTTAGTTATAATTCTATATTAAACCTTACATTGGCTAGCGATGGAACGGATAATAGAATTACATATGATAATTATACTTTTACATCAACTGATGGTGTTATTTTTACTTTTATAACTACTTTGTCTGCAAATCAATCCGTACAAATTATTATAAATGGTGGTAAATATCCAATTACATTGAATGGTGTATATGGTTCTATTACTACAGCTAGTGGTAATACCGATGCAATTGCAATCAAAAGTTATGTTATAAATGGCGTAACCACTACAATTAACAATAATTTAAATAGCATCCTTACAGCAACATTGAATACAAATTTTGGTGTTTCATTACCAAATACATCTATTACAAATGGATTGAATGAAGATACTGCATGGTCAAGTTTAACTACTCTTTATTCAACACCACTCCCTTTCATTACTTTTAATCATTCTGGATATTACGGAACGTCAATCAATCTTAAAGTAAAATCGTCTAGTGTTAGTTACAATTCTATATTAAATCTTACATTAACTAGCGATGGAACGGATAATAGAATTACATATGATAATTATACTTTAACATCTTCAAATGATGTTATTTTTACTTTTATAACTACTTTGTATCCGAATCAATCCGTACAAATTATTATAAATGGTGGTAAATATCCAATTATATTGAATGGTGTATTTGGTTCTATTAAAACCGCTATTGGTGGGAATTCTGCAATTGCAATCAAAAGTTATGTTATAAATGGCGTAACCACTACAATTAACAATAATTTAAATAACATCCTTTCAAACACCTTCAATACAAATTTTGGTGTTTCATTACCTACAAATAATTCTATTACAAATGGATTGAATGAAGATACTGCATGGTCAAGTTTAACTGCTCTTTATTCGACACCAATTCCACCAACTACATTAGGCCCAACCACATCAACCACATTAGCACCAACCACATTAGCACCAACCACAATAGCACCCTTAATTACTGGCGACATTATTGGAACTTCCGGAACGGTAATTTATCTTAAGGTAAAATCGTCTAGTGTTAGTTATAATTCTATATTAAATCTTACATTAGCTAGTGATGGAACAAATAATTATTTACTATGTGATAATTATACTTTATCATGGGGACTAACTGATTCTATTGGCATCTTTATGCAGGGTTTATCTCCGAATCAATCTGTACAAATTATTATAAATGGTGGTACATATCCAATTATATTGAATGGTGTATATGGTTCTATTACTACAGCTAGTGGTCCGGATTTTTCAATTGCAATCAAAAGTTATGTTGTAAATGGCGTAACTACTACAATTAACAATAATCTGAATAGCATCCTTACAGTAACCTTCAATACAAATTTTGGTGTTTCATTACCAACAAATAATTCTATTACAAATGGTTCAAATGAAGCTACCGCATGGTCAAGTTTAACTGCTCTTTATTCAACGCCGATTCCTCCAACCACATTATCACCTACCCTTATTTGGTATTCTACGACTATATATTCAAATAATGAATTAATTTTTGATGGTTATTTTACTGTACAGAACAATATTATACAAGAAATATATGATAAATCATTACCTTTAGACAATGGTTATGAAGGTGTAATACTTCCAATGAATGATTCACTAAGTTATGAAAATTCAGATAATGTATTTCCTATTAATGCAAATGGTGTGAATTTTTATTCAACTGCCTTGCAAAATTTTTTTAGTGCCACAGATAATCATTTTAATTTGTGGCTAAATAATTCTGAATTCATACTAGATGGAGGAGGTAGTGTTACTGTTGATTTTACTATAGTTCCAGAGCCATTCACTCCCTTACCTCCAACACTTGCTCCAACTACACTTGCTCCAACTACACTTGCTCCAACCACACTTGCTCCAACCACACTTGCTCCAACCACACTTGCTCCAACCACACTTGCTCCAACCACACTTGCTCCAACCACACTTGCACCTTTCATTGCTTTTAATCATTATGGAAGTTACGGAACGGCAATCTTTCTTAAAGTAAAAACATCTAGTGTTAGTTATAATTCTATATTAAATCTTACATTAACTAGCGATGGAACAGATAATTATTTAGTATATGATAATTATACTTTATCATGGGGATCTTACGATTCTATTGGTAACTTTATAAATAGTTTATCTCTGAATCAATCTGTACAAATTATTATAAATGGTGGTACATATCCAATTACACTGAATGGTGTATTTGGTTCTATTAAAACCGCTGCTGGCTCGAATAATGCAATTGCAATCAAAAGTTATGTTATAAATGGTATAACCACTACGGTTAATAATAATCTGAATAGCATCCTTACAGCAACATTGAATACAATTTTTGGTGTTTCATTACCTACAAATGCATCTATTACAAATGGATTGAATGAAGATACCGCATGGTCAACGTTAACTGATCTTTATTCAACACCGATTCCTTCAACTACACTAGCTCCAACCACATTAGCACCTACCACATTAGCACCTACCACATTAGCACCTACCACATTAGCACCTACCACATTAGCACCTACCAC
>Ga0209443_1000167_pt1 | contig 42785 bp, 49 predicted proteins | sample LauGreBMM110DCMD_2_FD_187571 | JGI IMG/M metagenome (GOLD analysis project Ga0209443, IMG submission 187571) | Freshwater lake microbial communities from Lake Michigan, USA - Su13.BD.MM110.DCMD (SPAdes) (version 2) | ecosystem: Environmental > Aquatic > Freshwater > Lake | place: Lake Michigan... | reverse complement strand
TCGGGGTGTTTTTCTTCTTTCTTCTTTACCTCAGCCTCGGATATATTTTTTAAAAAATCCTCAGGTAAAAAGTCTTCCATCATTTTAAAATCGTCCATATTATTTTTTTTTCTTATCAGAAATAAGTTGTAGCAGTAATGTATTTTGATCTTTTAAATCAGATAAATTCTGGCTTAAAATATCTATTTTTGCATTTAAAAATACATTTGATTTTGCTAAATCGTCTATCTTGCATTGACAAATATTCAGCTCCTTCTTTAAAGCCTCGATGTAGTCGGTAAGTTCTTTTTTCTGCCGTTCATGCTCCTCTTTAATTTCTTTTGACCTAAACCCGTCCGCTAGCTGTATTGTCCATTCCTTGATCCTTGAAGCCTTAAATGATATGAATATAGCTACTACGAATAGCGGAAATGTAATCGGCGACCCCGAAGTCAAGATGAATGATAATATTTTATCAGCGAAGCTTTCGTTCATTATATTTTTCTTTTATTAAAAAAACTCCATGAGCGACCGCAATCGCAACAAAAGTAATATTAAAGCTTCCCATTTTTGTTGAAAAATGGTCTATGTTGTAGAATATAGATATTTGGCACAAAATCAGCTGAGCGATAAGCACAACACCTATAATTTTGTAAAACGTTTTTTTTAAATAAAAACATAACGATATATACGGCAGATACAGGAATATATTTAAAGTAAACACGTGCCAATGAGCGAGCGGTCTTATTAAGACCAACTCGCTTTTCCTGACAAAGTCTAGGCTGTTGCTGACAAAAAAATTATATAGGTAAAATAGTGTCAAAAAAAACACTACCCCCCATTTTTTATTGGAAAGTACCATTATTTCCGCCTCCGCCCATTTCTTCTGCCTTTCTTTCGGTAGCTTCATATTTTTCAATAATTTCTTTAATATCAGAAATCACGACATCAACGCCAGTATAGCGGTCTCCTTCTCCTTCGGTCCATTCTTTGTGTAAGTCTTTTAATTCCTCTAGCACTTTATTTTTTATTTCCATGGTTTTTATTTTATACAAATATACAGTTTTTTTTAAAATACCCCTACAAATAGGAATATTCGTTTTTTGCGTCAAAATTAGGGCAGGTTTTAGTCACGCCCGCAAAGTCCCTGTGTCCTAAAATCTGAGCGGTCGGATACTTGATTTTCCAATGCTTTAAAACAATTTCTAGAGACTTTTTTTGTGACTCTGTTCTAGTGTCTATTGTCTCATCCTTGCCAACCTTGCCACCAATATAACAGACGTGAACACTGTTAGCGTTATGCCCCCTTACTCCATTGCTGACTTGATCATGAGCAAGAAGAGGTGTAATCAGTCCGTCTGCATCAATTATTGCGTGATAGCCCACCGTGTCCCATTCTTTTACAACTTTCCAATAATTTTTTATTGATTCAATAGTCGTATTGGACGGCGTTCCTGAGCAGTGTACTACTATATTTTTAATTTCCCTCATTTTTTATTAGTTTTTGATTTGTCTTCAATTTTTGCTTTGTTGTCTTTTTCTTGGTTTAAAGTCCCTCCTTTTTTCAGCTTTCCAATATTGGTCTCTTCTTTTATTGTAATTGCATTTTTCGGAATTTCAGATAATTTTAAAATCTGATCAGAACATTCTTTTATAGTCCTTTTTTTGCTTTCCCTATATCCATAAAAGGCAACCCCACTCACAGCTATTGCCGTGAGCAGAATTACTATGATGTAATTTTTCCAATCTTTCATAATGGCGGAAATTCCATAAATTCACCATTAATAAAATACCAAAAAGGATTAAACCCTCCGTCATTTTCCCTCTCTATCTCTACAAGTGTAGAGGTTGGTGCTCTTTCAAAATTTGCTGAAAACCCATAGCATAAGATCTGATTTGCCGGGCTTAATTCTAAGTATATTGTCATTTTTTTTTATTTTTAAAAATTTATGTTTGTTAGCGTATTGACCGCACTTGCACTGTTGGTAGACGTTCCTGAACTTCCAGAGCCGTTATGCCCGCAAGCGTCCATTTCTCCATTTTGATACAAAACAGACCAGCCAGTAAGCCCATCCGTAGAGGTTAAAGGGATTATTTTTGTAACGTTACCCCTAACCCCCCTTGCTAGCCTGAAATTGTTATCGGAGGAGAACACACCGTTGGAGTTCTGACCAACAGAGCATTGCCCTGACACACAGATGGTGTTTCCGCTTCTAAGAATCAAGGTTTTCTGCGAGAAGACTCCTAAGGTTTGTATCTCGTCAATTAGCCCTTGAATAGGCAATTGACCTATTCCAGTTCCAAATGGCGGGGTATAAGGGGATAAAACAGTAGCTGTTGTGTTGTTCCCTATAATGCCGTAATTATTAGCCCCCCATATTGAGAAGACTTTTGTCGCACTCAAGCACATGCTTGAGCCGTAATAACCTCCATTGGTAAAAACGGATACTATATTGGTTAGCCCAGGCACCTGAACCCATGACGTAGTGTTGGTAGTGTTTCCTTGTCCTAACTGCCCCAGCGGATTTCCACCAGTAGCAAACACTAAACCTGACGCAACACAAGCCAGGGAATGACCCGTGTAGTTCGACGACAAGCTCGAGAACCCATCCGAAGTGTCCACAGACACTACATTTGATATTGTAGTTAGCAAAGTGGGTGATGGAACGTTAGTTGTAGAGCCATTTCCTATCGCCCCAACTGCGTTCTGCCCCCATCCGTACAAGTTGTTTCCTGTTGCCAAATGATTCCAAGCAAAAACAGTTGGGCGACTTCCGCCGACTGCAATTCTCGTCATTCCTGTGATAGTTCCGCATCGTACAGGCGTAAGCCTGTCTACTGAGGCACCATCTCCAAGGTTTCCGTATGCCCCATATCCGCAGGCGTACACAAGCCCAAGGTTTGTTAAGAAATATGCAGAAGCTTGAGACACAAGGTCCCAGCCTCTTGATAATACTATGTTTGTAATGACTAGAGGAGTGCCTCCAGGTCCCGCTGTCTCGAAAAAAGCTATCTTTTGGAATAATTTTTGGTCTGTTGTGTTTCCAATTCCGAAGTGACCTGTCGTATTTTCCCCAACCACCCACGGAATCCCCAAGTTGTCTAAGGCAAAGCATGACCTCATGCCTTGGAATAGCTTGGTGATTGTAGGTTTTGTCGTAGCGTTGAAAGCTATTACTCCTCCAGTGTATCGGTCTGAACTTCCACCGTGAGCCGAAGATATTCCTGTAGCTTTTACCGAATTGTCTGCCATTAAAAAATACTGGCAATTATTGCCTCCTGTAACGTTGATTTTTGGCGTGTCCAGTACTTTATTTTGTGGTGATAACGTCTGAGACGTTCCTGCCGCGAACGTTGCAAAAACACTCTTCTCCAAGTCTGTGAGAGCATTGCCTAATAAAGCCCAAGTAACACCAATTGAACTCAGTGGAGTTACGCCTGTATTGTTAATTATGGCAATATAATTATTCCCATCAGTGGTATCTCTTACCACTTCATTTTTTTTGTAGGTCGTTATCCCCGACCAATCGCCTTTAAATGCGAACCCTAATTCCCCTAAATCTATTGCCATTTTATTTATTTATTTATTTTAATTAACCGTCAATCTTCCATCTGCCAAGGAATAAACCAAGCCCGCTACTGTAATTTCCCAAGCGTCATAAGCACTAACGTCCACTGTTGCGGATAGCGGTAGTTCGTCGACGTTAAGGTTGCTGTCCCCTGTTATTGTGAATCCATAAAAAGACACAGTGCTAGCTGAGCTTGGCGTAAATGCAAACGTTCCGTCTCCTCTTAAAAACTTAGCCTCATCCCCTGCCAGTGGCTTGGGTACTAATCCAGAAGCCCCATCTGCCGAAGCAGTAGCCCCAATCATAACCGATGCACCAGTGCCACTATTCGTTCTCATCCACCCTTTCACAGTGTCGTATATTATTGGTATTACTGTATTTGGCTCAAGAGTTGATCCGTACATAATTACGCTTACAGTCCCTACATTTGCCAAGTAAACAATCTTGTTGTTCGTTGCGATACTAGGTATTGGAAGCGTTACACTTTGCCCAGCGGTCGTTTGGTTAAGGTTGAATTTCTCAAAAATATCAACCGTAGCCACCGCCGTGCCAATCACTCCCCCAGTTGCTAAATTAGCTATTGCCAGCGTGTTCGGTATTTTGTCTGATTTTAAAGCTAGCCCATCGCTTAAAGCCTTTTCAGTTGTTGCTAGTGTTTGAGAAGTGCCGTTGTAATTTTCAGACAACTGCACGATGCCCTTTAGTGAGGTGCTAGCGTCTGGCACTGATAGAGAGCCTCCCCCTGTGGATATTGGATAAAAGTAAAATCTTGATGTATCGCTAAATTTTCCTCCCGAGCCTGTTAAATCTTTTCTGTACGCAAACTTTGCCAATATTTTATAATTAGATAATGCAGGGGGAACGATTAAGTTCGTGAAAGGCGTTCTTGCTTGAGCAGTTGCGAAATTATTCAAATATACGGTCTGCCCAAGTAGAATTGCGAACTTATTGGCGATTGTAGGGTCGCACATTATATAAGCAACCGAAGCATCCCCATTTGCACCAAAAGTCGTAATAACGCCTGCGTTATCGTATATCAAGCTATTAAATGCGGTTTGCCCTGCCAAATACAACGCATCTCTTTTATATACGTCAAAAGTAAGCGGATTAAAAGCTGTGTAAGCGACTGTCGTCTCGCTTCTTTTACTGTTGTATTTGAATAAATTGCCTTCCCCCGATTCAAAAGTCACTGTACTAGCTATTGGGGCTAAAATAATGCCTCCTGCATTATCACTACTTCTTAAAGCCATCGTCCTAACATAATCAACCGTAGCGTCGCCCAATAGTTCCCAATACACCTCCGTAGTGTCGGCTGATGGTGATTGATTTATTGGAACGGCGGACTTAGAACGGTACAGGTTATCGTTTTGCTTAATGATAATATTTGAAGCCAAATAAGCCGTAGTGCTTACCCATTGTGGCATCCCGCTTTCTCTTAACCAATTACCAACGCTAGACGCTGGCAATGCGGTAAGGAGGTAAGTTGTCTGCTCGTCCGTCCTATACACCCTTGTATTTCCTATATCAATTAAAATATTATTCGGCTCATCATCCCCCAACGCTAACATCGCAGATTCGCTGGCAACAGAGATAATCCTGTTCTGTTTCTTGCTATCAATAGGCATGATAGCGTCCGCTCTTATTGCATTATTGCTTACCCCAACCGATGGCGTTCGGCTTGGCTTTTTAAATGTTGCGGGCACAGTTTCAAAGTCTTGGTTGTCCGCCGTTTTTTTGACAACAGACACTACTTTTTTTAAAGCGTCTAGCTCTAGCCTTGTGTCTGCGGTTAAGCTTGACATAGTCGTGTCTCCCGAAAGAGTTTTAGCCCCTGTTATTGTCTCTGTTCCAGCCAAATGAACAACTAAAGCATCTACCGCCTTATCGTTGAACGTGTTCCAGTCTGTTTGTGTCAATAACCCACCTTGTATGGCATTGGCGTTTTGCGTTGCCAAAGCATGCTGAGCTTGTGTGAAATGGTATCTTTCGGACAAAGAGCCCCCTTGTATTCCGTCCAGTTGATTATGCTCTAGCGTTAGAGGTGCGATAAAGCTTGAAGCCATATCCCTACCGCTGTGTGTAAAATATACGGTTGTATTATTAGTAGCCACGGTTTTTCCGTAAACATTCACCACAAGCTTGCTGGTTGCAGATACTAGTATTTGTTGTTGATTTGATTCAGCGCTTATTTTTCTATTATCCAGCGAGTTGATATTCTCGCTTTCTAAAGAAAAAAGTAAATTTTCATTCAATAAATCCGTCCTTTCGATTACTTCAAAAACAAGGCTTGTTTTGCCTAGTGATATAGGGCTTTCTTTTGCCCAAACGGCAAACTCCCAAGTTCCAGCATTTATTCTATCTCTGCCAAAAGTTAGGGAGGATTCGTAGGTTTTAATTATGACTTGACTATTGTTTACAATTGCACTATATGTTACCTGTGCCAATGTATCTGGTGCTTTTGATAATATTTTTTCGGTTACATTTACATCTTGATCCGTGAAATAAAATTGAGTTCCACTCCCAGTAGCGCCACCACTGGCATTAATAGCGTCTTCAATGTATTCTGCCACTATATCTGATACAGGCAAATTTTTCATTAAAACCTCGGATTTGATAAATCCGTTCTCGCTGTCTTCAATAATTAGCTTATCATTACCAATAGGTAATGCTTTTGTGGGGTAATTTTTAAAATCATCTGCCGTATTTTTTAGCCTTTGAGATAATTCCAAAACAATATTTTCCGCCCATGGGTCTGTGTCGGTAACGATTATAGGCGTTACGTTTATTAAGAACGGCGTTGTTGTGTCTAGTTTTAAGTAATTTCCGAGATAAGTCCCCCCAGTGATTCTAAGCCTAAGCCCATTAATTACTGAGTAAGAAGTAATGTCTATCGACCTAGTAATTGTTGTTGGAAGAAGACTTGTTAAAACATAAACGCCATTCTGAGCCGCGTCTATTTGATTTGATAGAACAAAATTAAACCCATCGGTTAATGCTAGGATAACGCCATCTAAAGCTGTTTCTGCAATCGTAAAGTCTCCTCCCCCTATATCTGTTAATGCTATATTGACATCTACTTTTAAGTCGCAATCTTTGTAATGGTTCTCCCCAGCTAAAGTCAGCTCTATCCTAGTTATTCTCGCCTCTTCTTGTCTATTAAACATTTTTCTTTATATTTTTTATTGATTTTCTTCAAATCTCGACCTTGTAAAACTACACCTTAAAGACGTGCTAGACCCTTCGTTTATATTTAAATTGGTGGATACGCTCCCAGTTGCTATCCTAAAAGTTGTAGGAATAGTTCTTGCATTGTCAAGGTAACCTCTTATAAGCATTGGTTTATTATTCCCTGAAATTGCACCATGAGCGATTGTGAAGACCTTCCCATCCGCAAGCTTTTTCTCTTCTCCTGTCAAAGGAAAAAGTATAGGCATCTCAACGATTATGTTTCTAAAATTCGCAAAAACAACGGTATTAACCTCGTTGTCTGAAATTCGCCAAAGCCTATCGTAAGCCACGCCCCCTATTATTTCGGTTGGTATTACGATTAAATTTCCGCCCTCAATATTTACATTATCAATATTAGTGTCCGAAGCTACTGTCTGAGTATTTACATAAGAAACCTCAGCGTGATAAGCCTTACTCATTAACCCTTCTACGCCAGTATCCGCCAGCTTCCCATCTATGATCCAAAAAAATGCTGACGGATAAGAAGCGGTAATCATCCCTGCTGAATAATAATAATAGGTAGAATCGCCTGTATTGTAGACATACGAATTATTGGTCGGGAATTCAAAAGTATAAACCGACCCATTCCATGTCGCTATCTGGTAATCTTTCCCAAACCATTCCCCAGTTCCCGACAAGCCGATTAAGTATCGTCTGTTAAGTGTTGGCGACAATGGGGGAGTTGGAGAATAAGAACTTACCTCCCTAGTTAATACCACCAAGTCGCCTATTTCCAAGTTGTCCCCATGCGAACTTGTGCCAATGTCAATAGTCCCTTTTTTCCCTGCTGTTACTAAAAAAGAATAATTAGTAATTCCAGTATAGTCGCTATTATATATCTTGATTGTCTGATCATTGGTAGTCGAGGTAAACGTGCCCTTTACAATACAATTTTCAAAAATTATATTAATGTTGCAGGCTAAATTCTCAACCGTGCAATTTCTGAATATAATTGTCCCACTGGATGAATCAATTACCCAGTCTTTAATAACAGAATGAGCATCAACCGCCCCAACTATCGCAAGTCCTAATGTACCAATATTCAAAGAAATAGGCGATGGCGTAATAGCACACCCCCCCTGTATCTCTATGATGGCCCCAGTTGTATTGTAGGGGCTTTCTGCGACTGCCTCGTCAAATGAAGAAAAGGTCTCTACTATGCTAGGGTTTACTGGATCAATAACTCCGACCCTTTGGTTTACGTAAGATATACCAGCATCCTCGGGGACAACTCCCTGTTTAGCATCAAGAGCTAATCCAAGGGCGATATTGTCATAAGGCGAGCCTGTTATAGTGGCGAAATCTCCACCGCCACCTCCGCCCGAACTCGCACCTATTATACCTACAAGAGCCAAAATAAAGTCATCATAAACCAAAGGGCCAGGTACTCCGTTTATTGTAATTTGCAAAAAGCTTGTTGGGAGCAAAACGGGAAGCCTATTTTGCGGATCCATTAAAGCAAGCTTTGGCGAATTGCTCGCATCTATATCTAAAGCCCTTAGGTACACTTTGTCATTAACAAGTGCCCCCGAAGCTGTGAAATTTTCTACTTTAAAACCATCGGGCAGTTCTGTTATGTTCGCTAATATTGGCATTTTATTTATTAATTATGGCGGTTATAGCTGTTATGAAATCGGAGTATGTCAATGGGGCTGGTGCTCCATTTATAGTTGTCTGTGTGAAATTAGTAGGGAGGACAATATTGTCTCGATTCAATGGGTCTATTATAGCGAATAGCGGAGGATTGCTTTCGTCTATATCAAGTTTTCTGAAATAAATAGATCGCCTTATTAGACCCCCAGAAGTCGTGAAAGTTTTTATCTCAAATCCTTTGCTCAACTGGTTTATATTTGCTAAAATTGGCATAATTTTATTGATTTAAATAAAACCGTTGCTATTTTGCAACGGTTTAAAAAAGGATAAAAAGTGGGATGGTTGAAGGCTATTTAATTTCTTCTTTTACAATTTCTTTTTCAGCTTTCTTCGGAGCCTCTTTCTCCTTTACAGTTTCTTTTTCATCAAAAAAGAAGTTGATGAACGCATGAAAGCCCACTATACCCGCTGGAATGTCGTATCTCGAGCTGTCTAGCCCACCGTCCCGCGCCAAATATTTGTAAACTTCCCCAGTTTTTATGTCAAAAAGTTGATTTATCATTTTTATTTTCTGCCGAATATTTGACTTCATATTAGAATTAGAAGTCCTAGCAGTGTATTCGCTTGGGGTAGAATTTAATTTTAATAAAAAATCTTTTTTTTTCTCCACAAAACTACTCCCCCAAGAATATTTAAGGATAGCGTCAAACAAGTGCTCATTATGTTTGTCCTTACCTTCATCTAAGAGTTCTTTAAATGTATTAGGGTTAGCTAAAGCCATATCCACTACTTGGTCTGTCAGTATATGGATAGCTCTTCCGTTAAGCCCAGTGTTGGCGTATCCATTGAAAAGATTTAACGCATCTTCTTTTGTAGCTTTTTTTTTATCTGATTTTAAAAACCCTTTTGCGGACTGTGTTTTTTTTTGTTCTTCCATTTCTAAAATTGTTGTTATTAGTATAAATTAATGTCTCATATTCTGTCAAGTTTGGCTTGATCGACTGCAATTTAATCACGCATTCCTGTGGGCAATTTATCCGCCCCCACCTGAAGTCTGCTATTTTAAACCCGCTTTTGTCGCCAATTCGGTAGTAGGTTGACTGGTCGATGTTCGCATTAACCAACACCTCTACCATCTTATTTCCATCCACTATTTTTTTTATTTCCGACAAATTATCTGATATTCTCAAATAAAATGAAAATGTATATCCATATTTATATGGCTCATATTGAACGAATGACGGATCTGTTACTGAGTAACCCCCCATTTTTGAATCAAATGCGGTAAATTCAACCAAAGGCGATTTATCCACTGGATAAACAAACGGTCTTAGTAGCACCTCTTGTGTGTTTATGTAGTTGAAAATATTCATTATTTAAAATATATATCCTCTTTTTCTCGCCATCCATACCCCCCCGCTTTCGTTGACCATATACGGCACTGGACTAAAGTTTCTGCAAATATACAAATTAAGCGGATTATTTCCCGATTTTAATAAAAAGCTCTGAATTGACAAAACCGCCCCCCTCATTTTTAACGCCAAGGCGTTCACTTGTTGCTTTTCTAGGACACTCAAATCATCTTGGGCATAAGTGCCCTTGACATTGGTGCTCTGCCTGCTTACTAGTATTTTGCCAGCCCCCATCATTTCGCAACAAATATAACGTGCAATAAGCGGACGCATTCCTTGGTATAGTGCACCATCTCCATTTATCAATGTTGTTAATAACCCATAAGTGCAGGTCGTAACCTCTGCCGTTATTGTTCCGCCAAAGGGCAAATCTGAGGGGGTCTCGATAGGCGGTGCGGGGATACATACCTTGTTAGCAACGACATAATCAGCGAACTCAGATGCTTTCGTGCCTCTGTAAAAATCAGCATTAAATAAAAATCTAAACAATTCCGCCTCGTAATCATTGATTTGTTCGATCGTAACGCCTGAGTTCTGCGTTGCGGATGCGTACTTATATAAGTCCTGTTCTGTTATTATCATTTTACAACCCCCTCGTTTATACTCATTTTACTTTCCCCCAACGCCTTTAATGAAATACGAAAAGGAAAATTTGATCTTGCCAATATCAAGTCATTAATAGCGTACTCTATCATATCCCTTGGCTTGTCAAATCGTAGGTTCATCTTCTCAGTAATTGCTCTAACATTATCCTGATTAAATACGCCGTTTTCAGATTTAAAAATAAACCCATAATCCACCTGACACCTCTCCGCCAGCTTCTCTTTAATGTGGGTTTGCATTTTTTTAAACTCATCCATGAATTTTGAACAATCCGTGGAGTAGACGAAATTTTGAATGCTCTCGGTATCCTGTATCCTTACTGCAATATTCGCACCCATAGCCAACACCCCCGAAGAATTAGCGCCAGTTGAATTGCCTGCGTTCATTGAAGAGGCGTAATAATGGTCGTTCAATGATCTGTTAGCCCTATCAATTTGATCCCCTGTTAACAGCATTCCTTGGAACATTTGATTGACGGCAGGTCTAAGTACCTGTTCCATCATCTCAGAACCGCTTGATGCCTCGTTTTTTTGGTACGACTGAGCTATTTTTGCAGAACCTAAATAACTGGCTATACCTGAATCTAAGCCCACGTCTGCCACCATTAATTGAAGCATCCCATCGAAGATGCAATTAGAATAAACCTGCTCATCCGAGCTATTCATATATAATATTTGACCCATTTTTAGAGTGCTATTTTTCGGCAAAAGCTCCGCTAAAGAAGAATCCTCCCCCTTTCTTAGGTCAGAGATTAGCTTCATTTGCTTTAAAATCTGCTCAACATCATCTCTTGGGTTCAGTTGAAAGTATATTTCATTATCATTTTCTGCGGACTTATCCGACGCGCGGCAGGTTCTTTTTGATATAAAAAACTCATCAGTTATTCCGTAATATTCCCGCAAGTCCTCTTTTATTTCCGCAAGCCTAAGCCAGTGGAAGGGGATGCGTTTAAATTGAGATATTACCACCTGCCCTTTCTTTAATTCCTCTTGATCAAATCCGACCCAAATCGCGAAACTTTCGCCCCAAAGAGTTACGTCCTCTGCCACCCCCTTAACTAGTGTGCCTATAGTACTTGACCAGTCGGTCTTCTTGGTCGTCATCTGATGCCTAACCTGCTTGAACTCCTCGCCTGTTTTTGCATCGTTGCCTGCTAAATTGCAGGTTATGAAATCCACAATGTTTTTTATTATGGAAGTAGCCGTGGGGCTATTTTCCACCAATTTCTTATACACATCGGGGTAGTTGTCATTTATTAATGACGAACTGCCCCAAGGTATAGTTTCCTCGTCCACACAATCTGCGTCAATATTTTTTGGCTGGTAGAATTGATACGACTGCAACAATTCCTCAACCAAAACCTGTGCACCGTTACGAGTACTTTCCATCTTTTTTTTATCCTTTTTTTTTATTAAACAGCCTGAGGCATCGTTGCTTTCAGTTGTATGGCTTCAAATAAAATCTCCAACGCATTAGATGGCGTTGTAGGCAATAGTCCCTTGTTGATATAAGTTATCGCTGACCCTGTTTTCTTTTGCTCTAAAGTAAGAACAGAAGAGCCAGATTCCTCGTCCATGCCAGCGAATTGGAAGGTAACGACATCATCGGCAAGGCATCTCATTCCGCTATTTCCACCATACACGAAAATTGTATTAGTATCCTGTGATAGTTTAAGAATGTTCCATTGGTTGCTTTGAATATAGGCAACCGCATCAGGCGAAAATTTAGACGCACCAAATCTAATGCTTACTTTAGATGTTCCATAAGGATAGCCATCCGCCGACACTCCGCGACCATTATCAGGGCGGAACATTCCTATTCCTCCGAAGAAGTACATTCCCTCTATGTTGACCCCATCAGGGAATAAAGCGGCGGAGATAGTAGGCAGATCCGCTGGAGTAGTAACTGGCTGATCGTAAGTGTACTTAGTTACTGCTCCGCCGATTGTGTCGCAGTTAATAACTGTCGGCAATGCTGGAGAGTCGACTAGCAAAAGCGAGTTCTTCAATAAAAATCTTTGGTAAATTTTTGTAGGCATAAGGATCATGTCCTTACCCTCTCCAACTTGGTCATAGACCCTTGTTGGGCAGTAGTCGTTTTCAATAATAACTGGTTGGCAGCTTTGACAATTTAAACTCATATTTTTTTTATTTAAGGGTTAGGGAAAATTGCATATAAACGGCTTGGATCTTGAACAATTATAGAAGCCCCCATAAAGAAGTTCAATAAATGCGTCAAAGGGTTGTAGGTGTCTGGGTTAGACAAGAACATTCCTCCCGCTCTTAGGGGTAGTGAGTATGGTCCTGTAACCGCACCCTTCACGTCTGTCGTTAATTTTGGATCATGTGCAAACATGCCCTGAACGCCGAAATATAGATTTTGGTAATTAACGGCTGGAATTTTTTCGTAATACATGGTTTTGCCCTCCCTTTTTTGGTACGTCAAAAGCAAAGTATCGTCTTGAAGCTCCACTAATGGGATAAATACAATATTGCCTAGCAATATGTAACAATTATCTTGCTTTGCGTTCATCACCTGAGCCTGCTCAATAGAGATTTGACCGCTACGGGTATAGATGTCCCTTCCGCTCTCAAAGCCTCCTGTTGGGTTCTGTTGGTAAGCATCAACACTGCTTTTTCTCATGGTATCAAAATTACCCTGAGAAACGTACGCCACTAAAAATTCAGCCAATGCTCCACCAGGCTTCATCTCTGAGGGCATAAGTATAGTCTTAGCATTGATAAGATCAATAATTTTCGTCTTACCAGCATCTGCCACAGTGTGCGTTAAAACCCAGTCGATAAGCCCTGCTTGTCCGACTTCATAATTCGCAGGATAAGGTGCAAGTTGAGCGACTAAATTAGCCTGCAAGCCAGACATTACAACCTGTAAGTATTTTTTAGAAATTTCCTCGCCGATAAATGAACATAAAGCCATGATCGCTTCCTCGGTATACCCGCCCTCGTCTGTCCTGTATTCTCCAAGATTCTCACGAATATAAGAGAGAAGGTCTATTTGGGTGATATACTGCTTTTTTACAACTGGTATAGTTGTCGCTTTGAACGAGCTCTTGTGAGCCGCATAGTCTGCTGGCACAAGCGAAACGCCCATGTCAAATACCCCTATGTCCGCAGTGGTCGACTGTAGGGCGTGAACCTCTGCCTTCGTGGCTACCGTGGGGATTCCCGAGTTTTTTTTTGCGTACTCAAATGATGAGAGTATAGCTTGTACTGGAACATCCGATAGTCCCTGTATAATTTGTGATGGTGAAACTGGCATTTTTGTTTGTTATTTATTGGTTATTTTTATTTTTGAAAAACATGAACGCCTGAGGCGTACCCCCCGCTAGCTTGTATCATTTTGGCCAAGCTCCCTATGTCATTCCCATCCGTTTTTTTTCCAATGTTCTGAGCCTTGGTGTTAGGTGCGGTCTCATCTGTTAAGGAGTTAATAAGGGCAGATGCGTCTGCACCTACATTTTTAGGGGTCTCAATCGGTGCTGGCTCAACTTTATTAATAGCTTTTTTCTTACTATTCATAAATTTTCCGCCATTCGCTAGATTCAAGCACTCCTCCTCTATTTTCTCTTCCTCCTCGACTTCAAAGGCCGCGTTCATAGGCATCATCCAGTCCCCCTCATTGCATTTGTTTTTTAAATGCAAAACATTTTTGACTTTCCCATGGTTCAGCACAGAGGTTTTCCTGAATGAATTTTTTAAATTCATCATGTCTTCATCTGTTAATTCTTCATCTTGGCTTGGTTGCATTCGGCTCATAGCGTTGTACTTCTCGTCCATTGCTTGCATCCTTGCGTCCATGTTGCCAATCATTTCGCCGTATTTATTCAATGCGGCACTCATGCTGTTAATGAGTTTGTTTGTCTCTTCGTCCATTGCTTTTTTGTTATTTATTTGTTTTTTATTAAGTAAATCTTCACTGTCCTCGAATTTGTTTTGAAATGAGAACTTAGCTTCTTTTTTAGGATTTCTCCATAAGTTTTTTACTGTATTTATTAGGTTTTTTTTATTCTCCCCTATAAATTCATCGGCTAATCCATATTTTACCATCCTATCATAATCTTCAATTAAAAGATCATTCCCTCCCGCTAAGTGCTTAATAGCCTCTTCTGAAACTCCTTGTGATCTGTAAATATCCTCTAGCTCGTTCGTGTATTTCTCAAGGTCTGATTTTATTGTCTCGATATTTTCACGATCCACGCCAGGGTGAGGCATCATTACTTTGTGAACTAAAAACCCCGGCATTTTATCAGAATTGATAATTTTTTTGCTACCGAATAAAAACGGTATCAAAGCGGACGAGTAAACCTTACCATCCGCTATCGTCTCAACATTTACCCCCGCTTTTTTTAAATTATCAATTTCACGAGCCATTTTTTTTGCAAAGCAAATATCACCGCCCACTGAGTCGATATAGACTTGCAGGGTGTCGTTCTCTTCAAAATCCATGTTCGCCAAATCCGACATGAAACTATTATAAGAGGATTCGTTAATCTCTTGATTTATATTTATAGACTTCATAGCCCTATTCTTACGCTGATTAAAATTGTTGCCATTGATTTTTGAACCTGTGAGACCGTTCCGTCTCCATTATATTTTCTCACCATCATTGGGTCTTTAATTAGCAACTCGCCGTCTTTCATTGCGTGGATGGACTTAATATGATCCCGCCCAAGGAACTCAAAGTTTACGTCTGTGTTAATATATTCAATTGACACAGTGGCGTTTTTAAAATCAAAACCAGTGGCAATAAGCCTTATATTGGTCGAGGAATTGTCGGCAGAGCTAAAGCCTACTGACTTTAGTTCTACTTTTTCTCCGCTATAAGTATCTGTTCTGTAATTGTCGATTTCCCAAAAGTGTATCATTGGGTGATTTTTCAAATTAAAAGAAATGCTTTTGTTTGCTTTGCTTTCGACAAAGTTTTTCATGCGTTCTCTTAATAGTTTTTCCGCTGCGATTTGTGCGGGTGTTGTTATTGATGCTGCTGGCATTTTATTGGGTGTTTTTTAAGATAAAAATATAAATTTTATATAAATCGGAACAGTATTTGCAGTATAACTCCCCCAAGATACGTATTGTAGTTGCGGAGATCCGCCTAAAGAATAGTTCCATATATTATCGGCATTAAAAAAAGAAACATACGAGTTGTCCGTAACAAATCTTATATTTCCCGTAAAGGAATCCCCACTTATTACCGAATCTTGGCTGACCTGTATAGCTATATTAGAGTCTGTGAATCCAGTGTAGTTTATTTTGAAATCACGATTTCCTGTCCCCTCTTCGATAGAAACTGTTCGCCCGGGTATCGTGTTGTGTGCGGTTGCGACTATCCTCCAAGTCCCTATTTTTAAAACTTTAATAGTTATAGATTGCTCTGGTGTAAATCCTAAGTTGGCTACTGCCACACCTGCTTGCAAGTTCGAGTTTCCCACTGGAAACTTATTAGCATTCGCAGGTGTAAATCCTAAGTTAGCTACTGCCACACCTGCTTGCAAGTCCGAGTTTCCCACTGGAAACTTATTAGCATTCGCAGGCGTAAATCCTAAGTTGGCTACTGCCACCCCTGCTTGTAAGTCCGAGCTTCCCACTGGAAACTTATTAGCATTCGCAGGCGTAAATCCTAAGTTGGCTACTGCCGCTGCTGGTGCTAAGTTGTAATTATTAACCTGTTGTGCCCCTATGTTCCCCCCTGCCCCTAAACCAGTAATTGTGTTCGGAACTATACGCCCTGCCGTGATGCCGTAAGGAATTATCCAATTCACAATTTGATAAACCCCTCCGATAAATTGAATTTCAAAAAATAAATAGGTTGCGGATGCTATGTATGCAACATCTAGCCCATTGTTAGTAATGTTAGAACCGCTCCAGTCTATATTCGACCCAACAATTTTATTTATTCCGATGAATAAAGACTGCCCATCGCCCATTGGCGGAACGGTTACCCCATTGGATACATAGTCGGTCGAAAATATATTTATTGGGAAAATGCCAGTCATTTGATCAGCATTTGACCCTATAATATACCCCTTATGAGGGGCAAAAATTGTAAAGTCGTCCGATGCTAACAAAACTTCAGATGTTTCAAAGCATGGGAGATTGTGGGCAGGGATAGTGTACCCAACTGGGCTTTGAAAAGAAGCGTAATTTCCTGATGTAAATTCAGTTGTGGATACATTTTTTATGTACGGTACAAGTTTTTCTGCAGATACTTCTTGCAGATAGTTGTACTGTGCGTAGCCTGTGCTTCCAACATAAGGAACAGGGAATGGCACGCTATTTATTAGCGGTATTCCGTTTGTGCTTGGTGAAATTGTGTAACTAGCCATATTATCTCATGCTTGAATTTCGGCGGAACAACTGATTATTTCTTGCACTTTTCTCTATTTCACTGCCTGTTATATAGGCGTGAACAGGTCGGCGAGAGATAACCTTGCTTAATGTTCCTGCCAGCTTGTCCGCTAACAGGTCATAGTCTAGTTTTTCGCCGACTTCTTGAGGCACTGGCGTGCCTGTATTATAATAATTGTTGATCGCTGATATTTCGCTGATCGCTTTGGTCATTCTTGGGTCGTTGCTTGCTCCTTCATTCGTGATAATCACGTTTTCACCACCCCCTATTTTTGCTATCGGTATCCCTCCAATAGACATGTTTACCCCTTTTCCTGAACCTTTGTCGGTATCGCCATAAGCCTTGAACACTCCTGTGCCAATGCTTATCGCTCCACCTTCGGCAAATTTAGGCAAATTATTTAAATTAGATGCAATATTTTGCAAAGTGTTTTCATATTGTGCAATTCCAGCCTGTGCTCCAGCCTGTTTTATTGCCAAAAGCGTGGCGTTTAAATTGGTTAAATCTGCGGTCATGTTCTGCGTTGCCTTCTTATATTCGTCCTCTACTTTTTTTCTTTGGGTTTCAAATGAATTTTTTAAAGCCTCTTCCTCTGCTTTAATGTTCGCTATTTTTTGGTCATGCAAAAGCTGAGCCTGCTTATATTCAAGGTCAAGGTTTGAAATTATCTTGTCCTGCTGTTTTATTTGCTCGTCATAAACTGAATTTATGCCAGCCAATTGGGTCTCAAATTCTTTCGCCAGTTCTTTGTCAATCGTCCACTTAGAAGCCTCCGCCTGCAATCCTGCCCCTTGCTCTTTTATTTGGGCTAAAATTGCTTGAAAATTCTCTTTCTCGTAATCTTTTAAAGCTTGCTTTTCGCTCTCTTTTCTCTGCTCCTCAAACTTTTTCTTCTCTTCTTCTGCCTCCTTGGCTTTTACCGCCAACTCTTCTTTTATTCTTTTTTGTTCCTCGATTAGCTTCTTTGTTTCCTCTCTGGACACAATAACCCCATCAGTGAGTATTCCTTCATTTTTTTTGTAGTCATCCTCAAGCTTTTTTATATCATCAGTAATCTTTAGAATAGACTTATATCGCTCTAAGTCTTTACCTGTTAATTTGTCGATATACTCTGAGGCGTTCTCTATGTTCTTGATAGCGTCCTTGGTTAGCTCCGCATAGTCTTTTTTCCAATTCTGCCGTATTTCATTTAAAGCCTGTTTTTGAAAATCGGAAGTCTCTTTAATAGCACTTATTTCCTCGTCTCGCTCCTTATTTATTAACTTTTTTTTCTCCTCTACCTCTTGCTTCTTTAAGTTTATAATGTCCTGCGTCTTGATGCCGTAACCTTTCACGATTTGATCCAACATCAGGGCGTACTCCTCCTCTGTTATCTTGTTGCTCCTCCTTAGCTCTTCTAAGTTCTTTTTATCCAAGGCTAGAGTGGTGGCTGATAAATCTTTTTGAGCCTCTTTTTTTCTGTTGTCAAAATCCTCAAGCTTCTGCTCGTACCCCAGCTGTTGTTTAATTAAATCAATCTTAGCGTCCGAGTAGTCTCGCTCCGCTGATATTTTTTCTTCTAAATCCTTTTTTGTCTTTTCAGAAGACGAGACCTTTTGATTGTACTCGCCTATCGACCCCACGCCTTGAGCTTGTAGCGTTTCGTTCGAACTTATCCCTTGATTTACTATATTCTCCGCCTCTTTCTCTTGAGCATCTAAAAGTCCTATCTGCTCGTCCCTGTAGTTGTTATACAGGTTCTTTGCGTCCCCCTCAATGTTTTTCTCGCTTTTTTTCTTTGCGAAAAACCCCCATTTCTTTTTTTCCTTCTGATAAGCTTGGTGTGCGTTATTTTTTGAAATATTTCTAAAATGTTCTAAATCCAAATACCCCCCTTGCTCAAAGCTTGATGCGTTAGGATTTTTCCCGCTTATCTCCTCATTCCTCGCATGAGCTGCTTTAAATAAAGCCCTTGCCTCAGGATCAGCCATTGATTTTTTGGACATGAAAAGTGCCCCTTCTGTCCCCTCTGCCTCTGCGACCACCTGCCCACCTACTGATATAGGAACTCCTCCCTGTTCGTGTGAATTCCCACGAATGATCCCGCCTTTGTCCAAGTATCCCCCCTGTTTAAAGCTTGGCTTAGGTGGGTCTGGTGCGGATAAAATACTCGCTATCCCCAAAGCTCCTGCAGTCGCAATGATCGGTATCGTGAATGGGGCTGTTATCGGGTTGATCCAAGCGTTAACAATTCCTAATGCCAGCCCTATCCCCGCAGATATAGCATCTTGAGCCTTCTTCGCCCTGAACTGCTTTAGTTGTATCTCGTGAATCTCATTTGCTTCTTTTTTCTTTAGCTCCAGCCTTGCCTTGTCCTGCTTTTCCTCGAGTTTAAACTTCTCTATCTCATACTTACCTTGGCTTATTCCGCTATCTTTTAATTTTTTATCAAGTTGCTTTTTTTCAGCATCAAAGCTTTTCTCCTGAGATTTTGCTTGGTCTTCATAGAACTTCTTTGACGCATCGATTTGTTGAGTAAAATTTGACGAAATAATAGAGGAAACCCCTTTATTAAGGTTAGCGGAAGAAGCTAATGCCATGGTCGATATATCTGCATTCAGCCTCTCAACATCCGCTTTCATACCCTCTAAGTCATCCCCCCACTTCTCCTTTACGTTCGCCAATTCAAAAGCTGTTCCAATAAGCCCCGACATGCTTGTGGATAAGTTGCCGAACTCGCCTAAAGCATCCCCTGAGAACTCCTTAATAGTCTGTAATGACTTGCTCAATCCTTGGACTATGCTTTCTTGGTTTTTATTAAAAGCCTGAGCATAGACAATAGGTATTTGAGAAGCTTCAACTTGGTATTGTTTTAAAACATCGACTTGATTTTTTACCAGTGCTTTTGTCTCATCAATCTTTCCAGTCAAGTATTTTCGCTCCTCTACATTTTTGCTTTCTTTAAATCTCTGCTCTAAGTTGTAAAGGTCGGCCGAGAATTTGGTAAAATCATCAATTGCTTTTTGTCTTTCTTTTTCGAACAAATCATTGACCCTAGACGCTTCTGCGTCTTTCATTCCCTCTATTTTCTTGATATGGTCATACTCTAAAATTTCAATCGATAGCTTTTCTTCTTCGGTTAACTTTATATTTTCTTTTGCGTAATCTTCAAAAATCCTGTTCCTTATGTCCAAAACTTTTTGAGAAAGCTCAATTTGCTTTTCGTCTCTTGAAATTTGAGCCTTCAACAATTCTTCTTCTGCCCTTTGTCTTTCATTCAAAGATTTGGTATAATTATCATTAATTAGTTTCTGAGCCTTAGCCTCCTCGTCAATCTCCTGTTGTTTGAATGCGGATAGCTTTTTTGCTATTCCCTTTAATTGGTTGTTATATTCTTTTCTTATGTTGAATAAATTAGCTTCTGCCTTAGCTTCTTCTTCTAAGTTCTCTATAGTTGTCTCTCCAATTGCTGTTTTCATTTTAGCAAGCTCCAATTCTTCCTCTGCCCTCTTTATTCGAGCATCTAAGTTTTGTTTTTCTAACTCCCCTGCTTTAATTAAAAATTCTGTCCTTGTTTTTAAAGAAAAGGTGGACTTGTCGTAAGCTTTAACTTCTAATTCCGCTCTTTCTGCTTCATTTTTAGCTAACAGAACAGTATTTTTTATAGCGTCTTTTCTTAATTTATTCTCAAGCTCGCCTATCTTTACTCCTTCTAATCTCTTTTCATTGATCGCTTGTAAGAATTTAGTTTGCTCATTAAAATTTCGCCTAGCCGATTCAAAGTACTCATCACTTTTTTTCTTTGCTTCGTCTGAAAAAATACCAATAATAGCTAAACCTGCCCCTGTGGCTAAGTCTTTTATGAAATTTAAATAATTTCGCATTCCTATAAAAATGTTTTTCAGACCCTCCCCAAGTTTGTCGAAAGAGCTAACCATTTCAAAAAAACCTTTCGTTAAATTTACCACTAAACTAATCACCGCCTCAACTATTCCGCCAAATCCTGCCATGGCGACATTTAAATCATCTTGCCCCTTCTCAGTCTTTGACATGATATTTTTCAAATAATCAAAAGCCCCAATTATCAAGGCTAGAATCCCGATGACTGGCGTTACTGATAAGGCTTTAAATCCTTTGACAACTCCACCAAGAGGGGCTATTGTAGAAGATAAATTAGGTGCCATGGCTCTTAATTGATCGTTAAATCCTTGGGCGGCCAACTTGTAATCTCCCACACTACGGCTATATACGCCTATTGACCCCTCGACCTTCTTTAGCTCCTCGTTATAGGCATTAAGTTGCTTTGTTTGTTCCGCAAATTCGGGACTGTCTATTTTTGTCTTTTTCCATTCTTTTGACAAATCAGAGTACTTCTTACGCAATTCCTCTACTGAACCAACCACTAAAGTTGAGCTTTTCCCTAAATCTTTGTTAGCATCCCCAACTTCTTTTATTGACTTCTTAATTGTTCCTAACTGTGTGCCCAGCTTCTTATACTCGTCCGAACCTACCTTGACGTTCTCAAACTCTTTAGTCAACGCCTTCTGTGCGTCCTTCATCTCCTTTATACTGGCGTTGACCGTTCCAATACCTCCGCTTAGCTTACTGTACGTCTCATTGGCTTGATCAATGCTTTTCTTAGTTGTGTCCATGGCTGAGCCAACCTCTTTTATCGCTTCCTTTGTCTTCACGAACTCCTCCCGACTGCTTTTATTTCCGCTATCAATTTTTTTTGACAAATCGGCATGTTTAGCCGTCAACTTATCCATCGCTTTGCCTTGGTCGGAATAAATGACCTCAGTTTCTTTAATGATTTTTTGTAACTTTATTTGCGTGGCAAACAAGGCGTTCATTGACGCTTCCGTCTCTTTTGCCCCCTTGGTAATGAATTCAAATACCGTTTCTATTTTTTCATCTTCTCCCATATATATTTTTTTTATTTCAGTACGTTCCAAAAAGGCACGTACTGAACATGTTTGTTTTTTTGATTTTTTCGAACATATTCATTTTATAAAATTATTGCAGGCTTAAAAATTTACCTGTAAACTCTTGTTTCATCACGTCATAACTACCCCCAACCATTATCGCCTTTGATTGATAGTAGAACATGTTTTTTTGTTGTAATTCGTCCAAAAACTCATAAATATAAGCTTTAATTTTAAGCTCGTACATTGTCGGGTTTACCGTTTTTGTAGATGTCAAAAATAAAATTATATTGCTCCAAAATTCCCTTATTATATTCCCTAATGAAATTTTTGCAAAAACCATGGTCGCCTCTCCTGCCGATATTGGGGTATAGTATCCTATCATCGGGGATATTTCCTTATAATTCAAATATTCACTAGTAATAGCGTCAACTATTTTTACTTTATACTCCCCACTCGGAACCGACATAGCGAGCCAGTTCTTGTCGTCATCTGCGTCTAAAAAAATGCTTTCAAAGTACACGTCATTTGACGGCAGATTTGCTATGTCGATTTTAAAATAAAACTGCTTTTTTGTATTGTTTTTGTAACGAACGGCGTTTAATTTTGCCAGCCCCTCCAAACTAGCTCCTAATGATAAATACCCATCCCATAGCACTTTTGGGGTTAAGTCCACCTCCCCAGTGTTGAATATGTTATTTATGAAGTAAAAGCTTGCCGATTTCGCCGAATCATTACTAGACAATGCTATTTGGTTTCTTATTAAAAAATCCTTAAATAGCTCTAATATCGTGTTGTCGTTGTAGTTATCTTGAATAGGGTAATAATACCCTTGTGGTTCTAAAGATTCGTATTGATCGCTTTCGTAAATTGAGAAAAGGTTGTAAACCCTCATGTCTTGAATATCCAATTGAACGTCTTGGGAGTTGTTGTTTTTCAGCTCCACATAAATAGGGTTAAGCCCCTCTAATGCAGGGTCTATCCAGTCTGTATATTGCCTAATTACATTATTGCCAATAGACTCGTAATTTAGTAGCTCCTCAACCCCGTCTGTTAGCGAGAAAGTAAAAGGAAAATTCGAGGTATAGTTGCCCACTATTTTAAATTGCATCAGCCTAACTGGTTGCAATACCTGAACAGTTCCGTCCCCGACTGGCAAGCATCCATTATTTGCCCCATTGTTCGTATTCCAAGCCAAATTGCCCGCAATCAGGGGCAGTTTAATAGAAGAATTGGCAGGTATTGTAAGCACTTGGGCAGGAATATTGAACCCAAAGCTTGAGCACAGATAGTTTTTTATTGGAATTAAACACACATTTTTTAAAACAATCGACCCCTTCGCATTTATTGGCGAACTGAATATATCCCAGTTAGCCGTCCATCCGTTTGCTTCAAAAACCCTCTTAAATAGCTCTACTTTACATATTGATGGCTGGCAGTAATCATTGACCGCACTTGGACTATATTCAACTGTACCAGTCGTCTTGTCTATTGGCAAGTACCGCCCGAACTTCATTAAGTCGGTAGAGTTGGTATCTGAGAATGTTCCGATAATAAAGTTTTCACTCGAAAAATCATAAGCGTCTAAGAACAATGAGTTGTTGCCCATATAATCGCTCATCGATTTAAAGCCTGAAATTACGCTAACTGTTAGCGTTCTTGACCCTGTTTCGGCTAAATTCTCTGAATAAGTCTGAATGCTTCCAGAAAGCAACAGTACGCTATTGACGAAAATTTGGCAGTCAGTCCCTCCTGCTTTAATATAGGCAATTGCATCCTCATTCTTTTCTATCGATATTTCAAAAGTCTGCGTTGTGTAAAGTGGGCGTGCCTCGTCCACGTTGTTGGTTAGCAAATTAAATTCATTTAAAAAAACAGTCAAAGGCAGGCCATTAGCATCAAGCCACAAGCTGAACTGCCTCCCTATTATTATTTCAAATTCTGTTAACCCTAAACTCATAATGTTGTGAAATTCTGACTTAAACTGTTAATAGTAGCGGTAGGAGAGGCTACCCTCGCCTGAACTGAGTATAGTGTTGATGGGGTTAGCCCTGTAACCTCAACTGTATATTCGTTGCTTGCGGTTGCCTGTTGGTAAAGTACCCCTAAAATCACCACCCCTCTCTGCAACACTGGCTCTATGCCTACCTGTGTTATTTGGCACGTAATAGTTGCTGTTGTGCTTGTCGCAACTATTTCCAAAATGGAAACTGTTGGCTCTTCTACTGAAATAGAGTTCGAAAAATTAGGGCGAACCACCGTAAAAGCTACATCCTTAAATCTCTCTGTGTTGTTTTGCTCATAAGTAGCGGGCTCCATTAGCCAATTGGTTTGAACGCCAAATTGATCAGTTCTTATAACCTGCTCGCTCTCATATACCGCATCCTGCTTTGACGAACTGGTCAAGTCGGTGCCAGTTAAGAAAAGCATTTCTTTCAAATCCAAGTATTTCATGGTTAGGTCGTAAAATTCAGAAGATCGGGAAACGTAATTAGCTAATTTGTCCCTGTTCCTTAATTGCAATATCTCAGGCTCTGACATTTTGTTGTACATTTTACATAAAAATGTAGATAGTCCACCCCATCCGCTATTGAAGGAAAAATAGAAGTCCCTCGGATTATCAAGCGTGTATTTTTCGCACAAAAACTTAAACTCCCCACTAATCGAACTGTAATATTCATCTGACGTAACCCAGTCCGTGGGCACAAAATCCGTCGGGTCAAAGTCTCCTGAATTAAATCCGCTATACTTCACGCTCACGCCTATTTTATAGGGCGAAAGGTCGTTTAATTCGCTTATAAAAGATGCACTCAACCGAGATAAATCCACGCTTGTAAGCCCAATAAGCACCTGAGAACTAATGTCAACCTCCGCCTCTAGTAGCAAGTCCTCCTCTATGTTGTAGAAGTTGATCAGTAGGGTTATGTAGTTGTTGGTGAACAGATTTATGTTGTTGTTCGCCACAAAATTTATGTAGAAAGGGTAAACCTTTCCCTCGTTATACAGTAATTTAAACCCTGTTGATGGTAACAACTTCCCACCGTCGTTCGGATTAAAAAGAGTTAGGTTTCCATAATTCTGCTGTGTTAGCGACGAATTTACGAAATTGAAAATATCAGAGGTAACTGATCCGATTGAGGCTAGAAAATCATACTCTTCAACAATAACTTGCAACGAAAAGCATCCAGTTAGTGGCAGATACGGCTTCGCAGGCTCAGACAAGCTTATTTGCAAAGATCCATTTGCTTGTAAGTTCTGCTGTTGCGTGTTTAAAATCTGAATATTAGCTGTTGACGACCCGCTGATCGTTCGGTTATAATATTTTATCGTAACATAATTTTTATACCGATAAAGTAACTGAGAGGTCGTGCTGCCCACAAAAGACTTGTCCCCCTGATAAGAAGACGTGCCGTTGGTATTTTCAACAATTAAAACAGAAAGCCCAAGTATTACAGTGCTAGTAAGGACTACATAGCTACCAGTATAATTGGGAGCAATACCTGTATTGTCTGAGATGTATATAACAGGCTTAACTCCCGACTGAGCCTGAACAGAGGTTAGGTATGCAGATATGTCTACTGCTAAGTTCACCTTAGCGTTACCCCCGATTCCTGAATTTTGAATATTAAATATCTGAGCCTGCTGGCTCTGAACAGTCATCGTTGTATTTGTCTTGCCCGCTAAAACATTGTAATCAAACGACTGCATCTGTGCGTTGAAGTCGTAATCTTGAGAAAAGGTAGGGCTTCTTGAAATAATCATATATTTAGCAACCAAAAAATGGGGAATGAAATAATCCCCTAAATGTAACTACTGTAGTCATTGCTTCTGTAAAGTCGTTATCTACTCCCAGACGATTGAACTCGCTTGGTGAGAATTTAGCCCCTTTCACTTTTGAATTTACTGCGGTAAAAAAAGCCATCATCTTGATTAAATTACCACGCATTTTGTCTCTTGTATCATAATTCCGATATTTTGCCAATTGCAAAAAAGCGTAGCTGATCGATAGCGGTATTTTGTTCATCGCATAATTTTCATCAGAAACCCTAAGCTCTCCACCGCCCCCGCTAGGCAGTTCGTAAATATAAAATACTGCTTGGTTTATTTTCAAAGTTGGTTTCATTTGGCTTGCTAAAATCTCCCTTAAGGTTTGTTCTCCATTTACGAGAAAAAACCCCAATATATCCGTCCCTTCAATATTTATTTTCCCCCAAGAGCTAGGCGGTGTCTGATAGTAAGCCCAAAGATACCCTTGCCCTGCGAAGTTGCCGAACCTGCCAACGTCTAGCGTAGTAGGTGGATAGGGTGGGGTAAGTGATGGGCTTAAATAACTATTCATTATGTTCTTTTACTTTATTCTTATAAGCTATTCTTATTTTTTCTTTAAAGGACATAACAGCCCTTGACCTCGTCATCTCTATATCAAGTCCCTCTCTTTCTTCTCTATATATCCTGTCGCCTTCATCGAACAATCTTCTAGCGATTAAGTAAGCTACGCTCTTTATTTTATTCTGTGAGGGGTTGATTTTTATGCTAGTCCAATTAAAAAGACTTGAGCCCTCCTTGTATTCTGCAAATTTAACCTTGGGCTTTTGTCCATAAATAAGATCAAAGATATATCTTTTTGCAAGAATTTTGCCACCTGATGCATGAATACTGCTCGCCAGTTCCCCTGTTGTGTTAAAATCTCTTGCGTTGTAGTCTGATATTAACTGATCAGCCCCCACCTCAACTGCTTGCGAAAGAATTTTATTTATGTCCATTCTTATTTTTTTTCTCTAAATGTTCCTCCCACTTAGCGTTGCTCATGTTGGCTATTCGCTCGTTGTAAATAATCCAGCACATACGCTTTATCATCAAAAATACTGGCTTTGAAAAGTCTATCTTCCCCTCAAATCTGCCGAACGTTTGGCTGAACACAAATCGCTTAAAAATAAGATTATCCCCCATCTTGTGCAATCCTTTCTCCTCTGAGTATTTTATCGCCTCCTCAAAAATAATCTTAAAAATCTCATTATCGTCCTTTTTATTGTATAAAACCGAAGCACAGAACGAACTGTAAGATGCGACCGCTTCAACTGATTTTTTCGCCAAGTTAAAAAAAAAATGTACTGGCTAAAAAAATCTCTGAAATCCCATTCGTTATAAATCTTATTAGCCTCCGCATCCCTTGCCTCGTCTGTGTGGCAAATAATTGACGCTAGTAGGTATGGAGCTTGGTGTATCGTGTCATTGTAGTCCTCGAATGCAAATAGTGCCTTAAAAGTCAAGCTATGCGATTTTGAGACCTTAGGGGGTGGCGGGTTGTGAATAGCCTCCTTTACCCCTTCTATTATTTTTCTTAAAACCTCTTTTTCATTTGAAGTCAAATTCTCAACTCCATCAGCCCCAAAGTACCTCCTGCATACCTCGCTAATCGCATCTTTCTTATCGTCTAAGAAAATAAGCCCTACCCAAGTGGGGATAAAGAATACTTCTTTTTTCTTAAATAAATTAGTAAGGAATTTCATTTATATTTATGTCTTTAATTAAATTAAATAGAGCCTGCTCCCTATGTCCGAACTTATGAAGCCTTGGCTGTAGTTCCAAGGTTTTTAAAACGTCAGTACCTGTATACTTGTGCGTGTCCATCATGTCGTCATTGCCATCTGGTATGACCTCGCTATTATCATGCTCAGTCGTCTTGTATCGGTAATTCTGGAACTCGTAGATCAAATGCTTTGATTTTTTGCAAACATTGATATTCAGCTTCTTAATCCGCTCAATTCCTATCCTCTTCTCTGCCCACTTATCCGAAAGCCGAACAACGATAAGCCCTGCGAATTTATTGTTTATTTCGGTTCTAATATCACTTCGGGCTGAATCAATGATAAGAACTGGTTTTAAATGATATTCATTTAGCAATCCATAAGCCCCCGCCCCTATTTTTAATTTTATTGCCTGCAATATAGCGAAATGGTGGTCAATTATCTTCTTCACCTGAGCCATAATGTCCGCATGTAAAGCCCCCTGTGCGTACCATAACTCACGGTCAAAGACATCATAACCTCCGCCAAAGCCCATCTGTAGAACAGTGGAATAAGCCTTAGTCCCAAAGTCCATGCCATAGAAGAAGTTAAAGCACATTGGGTAATCAACAAGCTTTACATCAGGGTAAATCATTCCGAAGTCCTCCACGCCCTCTGCTGATCCGTAGAAGAACCGCTGAGCGTTCCCACCGCTCTTTCTAAACGAAAGCTCCTCTTCCGATAACAAAGCATTGTTCCAAGTTTCCACCCTCACAACCTCGCTGATGTCCTTGTAAGTCAAAGTCTTTTCTTCATTAGCCCAAAGCTCGTCTAGCGGTATCTGCTTCTTTGGGTGCGTCCATTTGCCGAACCAAGAATAAGCCCACCCCCACCTGCTTTGATTTTCAAGAAAAACAATCTTGTTATTAAACGCCCGCTTTTGATCAGGCGACCATCTAAGCCTGTTTGTTTCCAAAAAATACTCTATGCACCAAGAAAATGGAATATCTGTACTTTCGTCAATAATTATAAGGTTAGCTCCCATTCCATGGTGCTTATTTGAACCAGTAAATGGATTGCTACCCCTATCTATTACCGCAATGTCAATGGTCGATTTGTTCGCAAATTCAAAATGCGTTTTGTTGTGGCAAAAGAAAGAATTATTATGCCGAGAACTCTTACTCTCTTTTAATCCTAAATAATCCAAATAATGGTATATAGGGGGTAAAAACAAGTCCTTACACTTTTGTAAATTATTTTTAAAAATAATTATCTTTGTGCCGGGGTACTCATGGGCTACCCTAACCGCAGCCATACCTGCCCCAAATGTTTTACCTGAATCCCCGCCTCCCGAACTATACAATAGCTTAGCCTTAGAATGAATTATTCTTTCAAATAAATCTTCTTGATCTTGAGATATAAAGCTTAGGGTCTTGTTAACTTCTAAAACATTCGCACTCTTTGTTCTTGTCATATTGAATCAAAAATGTAAAGCATCCGCATTCTTTACAAGTTGCACCACAGGTTTTATTCTGATACATCCCCTCCCTCTGAGAACTTACCCGTTTTCTCATCAAGAAAAAAACCAATGCTTTTAAAAAATAGTATAATCTCATTTTTTATAAAATCTTCTCTTTTTAAAATCGGCAGTCTGCATCGGCAAATCTGCTTGTTGATATTGTAAACATAAGCCTCAAGGCTCATTCCCTTACTCGACCTCGCCAGTATTATCTTTATCTGCTTCTTTGCTTGGCTCATCTCTTTTCATAATTACATGGTTATGGGTAATAATCATCTCGGTTGGTTTTTCTTGATCGTCATCCAAATCGGCTACCGAATCGCCAAGGGTGTAATTTCTCAAATCTTCCATAAGCCTAGCTCTAGTCTTAGGGCTTCCAAGGTCTCCTATAATCCACCGAATCCACATCGGGGTAGCTTTATTAACCTGAATCTCTTTCAACTTCTCCTCGCTACAAGACATCAGCCGAATTACTACATTCCGATAATTTGCTTTTGACACAGGTTCTATCCCCTCCGCCACAAGTTCGTCATTAAGAGTTCCCCATCCTTTTTTAGGTCGCCCTTTTGGGTTCAGAACATCCCCCTTTTCAGGGCGGGTTAGCGTTCCGCCGTTTCGGGCTGGTACTTGTTTTGCCATTTTTTTTCACGAATTTAGAACGAATAATTTATTTATTTCCATTTATTTGAACATCTGCCCTTTTCGGGGTTATGTATATTTAAAACTGTTTTTTTATGCAGATCCACATAAAACTGCTCTCTGGTTCTTGCAACCTCTTCATTTTCCAATCCTTCGACAACATTGCAAATAGGCTTCATGTTTTTTGAAAAAAGCATCTCTAGCCATGTTCTTTTTTTTGTAGCTTGTTTTTCTAATTTTTTTATATGCTTATTAAACCTATCATCTTTGATAAGTCTAGGGTTCTTTGGAACGCCTTTTATTTGCCCAGTATTACTCTTAAGTTGAGATATAGGCAATATTTTTATCTCCATATTCTTGCAAATTTACTACTATTTCCTATTTTCCCACCTATTTTGAAAATAAATCTTCAAAAATTAGGTTTATTCCTTTTTTGTTTGTACCTTTGTAGTAAGAAAAAAAGGAAAATAAATGATAGAAATAAACGAAAAAGAGGGGTATGATGGGTTTTTAAAATTTCAAAGGGAAATAAAAAACGAAAAGTATGAATTAAAACAAGAGATTGAAGCGATTGTTTTCTCCCAAGGGTCTGAAAGGCTTGGAATGAAAGCTAGGAATAAACAGGATGCGATAGAGCTTGCTGTAATAGCGTGCATAAATGAAATAGAGCGGCTTGATATTGATGATGAAAAATATTGCTATATGGAGGCTCGTAATGCTTACGAGCTGAGAAATGAGTTCGAGATTGCCGAGGATTATATTACGAACGGAGAGGGGGAATTAATAGGGTACAACATTATAGCCAAGACGATTGGAGAAGTTAATGTGGCTGGAGCAGCACATTATTTAGAGTTTTAAAAATGACAACAATAATAAGTTACAGGGGGCATCTAATATACCCCGTTAAGAGAAAAAATGAGGAGCTTCGGTTCAAGTTCCTCATTGACGATACTCAAAGTGTTCTTGCTCCTACTTTAGATGGGGCTAAAGAAATAATAGACCGAATGCTGTACTTTTGCAAAGATTGCAAAGAAAATCCTGCGGTAACTCGTGTGTCAAACGTTTGCAGGGATTGCGACAAGTTGAGAAAAAAAGAAACAGACAAAAAAAAATACTTAAAGAAAAAAAATAAATTATGAAATCAAAAATCACCCCACTATTTATCGCTATGGACCGAACGGTTAGGGAATGCAGTGTCTTCATAGAATTTGACCTAGATACTGAGGTAATGGCGGACGGATTCTGCATCCATGACAAGTATCAGATGATAGAGGTTGGCAATGTAGCAATATCAGGAGCCTGTAGCCTTAGCGAGATTGAGGCAATTTTTTCTCAAAATTGCACAGATGAGAACCACACAATGTTTTTAGGGTTCACCGAAATAATGGTGGAGGAAATCATACGAATAAAGGGATTAAAGAAAATAAATCTCTAAAAATTAGGTTATTTCCTTTTTTGTTTGTACCTTTGTAGTAAGAAAAAAAGGAAAATAAATAGAATTATGGAAAAATACAAAAAAGGAGACTTGCTAAATAAGTTCAGCACCGAAGAATTAGACTTGATATTTAGTGACTTGATGGAGCATTTAGATATGAAAAACATTTTAAAAGCCTACAAAAACATTGAGGGCTTTAGCAAAAAAAGCATTGCCTTCCGAAAGCTTGATGAAATTAAAGAAATAATAGAAGACCAAATAATACCATTTGAGGACGCTTTGACAGGAGATGGTGAGCAAGATTATGGAGTTGAGGAGAAAAGAACAAATCAAACAATTGACAACGCCCTGTTTGACTTGGAAGAGTTAAGGGTACAGATAAATAAAATACTATGAAAGAATTTACGCAAAAACACCTTACCCTAGTTTTTTATAAAAAGCCAGGGGACGAAAAGTTTTCTTTCCTCGTAAAAGACGATGAGGAATTAACAGGTATGCTAAACCCTGGTAATAAAAGAAGATTTGAGGAAAAAGATATTGATAATTCCGTTAAAGGAATTTTTGATGAAATAAAGTACATTCTATGCCGTAAGGAGAGGTGCAGTTACGAAGAAGTAGAGTTCGTTGCTGATTGGACGCATAAACTCAATCCGGCAGAATGGGGATTCAGGGATAAAGTAAATAGGAGGGCAGATGAAGATGTTTTAAATAGCAAAAAAAAAATTGAGGCTTTAAACAATGGTTTTTTGGAGATTAAAATAAAGAACCGATTAGACGCCATCCTGATTGAACTAGAAGAATTAAGGGGTTTAATTAACAAAACACCGTAACTGCCTATATTTTGATAGGTAAAACGGTTGGAAAGTGCAGGGTTTGCCTTAGCTAGGTTCGATTCCTAGGCTTTCTCAATTTTTCATAAGAAAGATTAAATTAAACTCGGTGAGCACCCCTTGGATGGGCATTTGACAAAAGAGCAGATGAGCGGTTCGATTCCGCTGTGTTAGCAAAAACAAATAAATATGGAAAAATAAATAAAATATAATGAAAACAGAAATATTTGATTTTGCGGAAAATGAAACTGCGAGCACAATGCGGGGAATATTCTTTTCCTCCGATTCTATAAAAATAACACTGCATTACTTTGATACAATAAAGTTAATGTATGACCAGACCTTTTATGATGGCTTTAAATCATTTGAAATCTTCTGGGGGGATCATTCCATGGAATTAGATTTTAAAGAGGTGTATAGGGTGATTTTTAAGGCTATAAATAGATTTTACCACAAGGGAGAGTGGCGAGGGGCGTATTTAGCTAGGTTCTCGCAAGGTGTCTTTGAGGTGGACACCGTTAAAATAACGAATGGAATATGGGCACAAATAAACAAAATAATATGACCGCAGAAGAGATAAAAAAAGTATTAGACGAGAGAAGAGGAGCAGAGCTATATTTGAGTAAAATTGAAGAAGAAAGAGCTAATGAAGCACAAATTAAATTCGATAATGAAAGAAAAAAAAGAAGATTTTTGGAAATGGTTATTTAAATAAATTATGAAAATAAAAAATGATTCAGACAACCAAAAGGAGGTTTTGCTAGGGATAACTCTACTAGTTTTAATTGAGTGGCTTTGCCCCATTAATTTTCCATTAAGTTTAAGCTTTGCGATATATAGAGGAGTTACAGATTAAAATAAAATAAAATGAACATTGGAATTTTTGAAGCGATAATAATCGCATGTTGTATCAGTCTATGCTTCCTGATTGGCTATTTGTTAGCCGTTTTGGAAAAATAGAGTAGAAGTGTAGCCATTTGGTTACACTTTTTTTTGTGTACCACAAGTGGCATAAGCTCGGGTTTAATGTGGAATACGCACAAGGCGGATCTGGAATATTCACCCTATATCTCTTTTATATCTCTTTTATTTTTTTAAATTCCACTTGCGTAAGGGAAAAAGAGTAATATATTCCACTTGTATGCCACATTGAGCCCACGTAAAACACGCACTGGCACTAGGATATTCCACATTGCCACGTTTTTTTTACTTTTTGAAATATTTATTGATTTTTTGAAAATCGATTTTTATATAGCATAGAGAGGGGTATTTTTTAGAAAATGTGGAATGATGTTTTTAGTATTCAAAATAATATGTATCTTTGCCACAATAAAGCTTTTTTGCAGAAAGCTAAACAAGTAAGGTTTTATTACCTAACAAAAAGCCCAAAGGGCAAGGAGCTGCAAAATCCTTGTTCTTGGGCTTTGTTATTTTTATGATAGTTACAATTTTTAAAAGCATAAAAGCAACCTCCGCAGGATTCCATAAACCTGTAGATTATATTTTTGAGAGAATAAGGATCGGAAAATCTAAAGAGACGGTTGAACGCCTTAGAACTGAGGGGGATAAGGAGAAGGCAAAAATTTTAAAAAGTTCTTTACCATCAATATGTTTCTCTGGAGAATTTAAGAACAGGTCAAAATCAGGCTTAATTGCCCCCAGCGGGCTTATTTGCTTGGACTTTGATAAATACCCAAGCCAAGAAGAACTATTGGCTGAGAGGGGAAAAATAACGTCTAGTCAATATACCTTTGCTTGTTTCATTTCCCCATCGGGCAACGGATTAAAAGTTGTTGTAAAAATCCCCGCAGTAGAGAAGGATCATAAATATTACTTCAAAAGCCTTCAAGCTTATTTTAACTCAAAGCACTTTGACCCGCAGTGCTCAGATGTTGCAAGGGTTTGTTTTGAAAGTTTCGACCCCGATATTTACATAAATAAAAACTCGGAGGTTTACACTAGCAAGACTGATAAGGAAGAAGAGCTTAACTACACCCCCATAGTCCCTTTAACCTCTCCCAATAGGATAATTGAAAACCTTTTAAAATGGTTTGACGCTAAATTTTCAATGACCAGCGGAGGCAGAAATTCTAACCTATTTAAACTTGCGTCTGCTTTTAATGATTACGGTATAAAAAAAATCGAGGCAGAGAGCGTTTTGCTTAAATATTCATCCAAAGACTTCACGGATAATGAGATAATTCAAGTTCTGAACTCAGCTTATTCCAAGCATTCGAATTTCGGGACTAAATTTTTTGAAGATAGTTTTAAAAAAAACAAAATAGAGCGTTCAATTAGGTCTGGCAAGTCGGTAAAGGACATAAAGCAAGAATTTAAAGAAGAGGGCGTGTCTTCTTTCATTGACAACATTAAGGAATCAATGGCTACATCTGATTTTTGGGACTATTCTGAAAAGGGAAAGATTTTACTTTCTCCGCATAAATACAAGTCTTTTTTGCAGGAAAATAAATTCTTTAAATTTGTCCCAAGCGGAAGCAACAATTTTATTTTTATAAAAATAGACAAAAACCTAATCGAAGACACCAACTCCAACTCAATTAAGGACTTTACACTTAATTACTTGGAGAACTTAGAAGGCGTTGGGATGCAACCATTTGATTTCATGGCTAATGCGACAAAGTTTTTCAAAGACGACTACCTAAATTTTCTTGATACAATTAGGGTTAATATCAAAGAAGACACTAAGGACACTTGCTACTTGTATTTTGAAAATTGCGCAGTCGAAGTAACGGGAAAAGAAATTAAAAAGATAGACTACTTAGATTTGGACGGTTTCGTTTGGAAGAACCAAATAATAAACCGACAATTCAACGAGGAAGACCCTACCGATTGTATTTTTGAAAAATTCATCAAGAAAATATCGAACGAAGAAGAGGACAGGTTCATTTCATTCTGCACCCTAATAGGGTACTTGTTACATTCTTACAAGACACCTGCTAATAATAAGGCGGTTATTTTAAATGACGAGACTATTTCAGAAAATCCAAACGGAGGAAGTGGTAAGGGTATATTTTGCAACGCGATAGGGAAGATGAAGAAGATGGTTTCAATTGACGGTAAGCATTTTGGCTTTGACAAATCTTTCCCCTATCAATTAGTGCAGGCTGATACTCAGATTTTGCTTTTTGATGACGTGAAAAAAAACTTTGCTTTTGAAAATTTATTCAGCTTAATCACCGAAGGAATCACAATTGAGAAAAAAAATAAAGATGCGATAAAAATTGACGTAAATAAGAGCCCAAAGATTATAATAACCACCAATTACCCCATAGGGGGCGTTGGCGGCTCTTTTGAACGAAGAAAACAAGAGTACGAGTTCTCTTCTTACTTTTCGTCCAAGCATACCCCTTATGATGAGTTCGGGGGCATGTTATTCGATTGGGACGAGAAAGAGTGGTCACGGTTCGACAACTTTATGATTATATGCGTACAGGTTTATTTAACCAAGGGAATTTTGACTGCAGATTTTAAAAATCTTGAGCTAAAGAAGTTCATAAAAGAGACTTCTCTTGAATTTTTTGAATGGATAAAAGAGGGGGCGATTGATCACGAAGTAAGGGTATATAAAGCTTTAAAGTATTCGGAATTTATAGAGGAATTTTCGGACTTTAATAAATTGACAAAGAAAAGGTTTAGCCAATGGACAGAGGCTTACGCCACTTATCTTGGGGCGGAATACATATCAGGAAAAGACACGGCTGGCAGATATTTTATAATAAAAAACAAATGAAATTAAGAGACTATCAAAAAAAAATAGCCACAGAAGCCTGTGAAATATTGAACAGGCTTAAATTTGTCTATATATCGGCAGAGGTTAGGTGTGGTAAAACCTTGATGGCATTAGAGGCTTCTCGGCTATTTGGGGCAAAAAATGTTCTGTTTGTTACAAAGATAAAGGCGATTAGTTCGGTTCAGGGCGATTATGACAAGTTCGGTTTTTCCGAATCTTTTAAAATCACAATAGTAAATACTGAATCACTACATACAATTATAGGTGAATTAGAGGTAAAAGTTAAAGCTAAAATGAAAGAGCTCAAAGATAATAAAGAAAAACTCGAAGCTTATCAAAAAAAAATAGACGAGCAAAAGAAAACACTTGATGGCTTTGACCTAATCATAAGCGACGAGCACCACAAGTATGGAGCGTATCCAAAGCCCTCGGGGGGGCAAAAGCTTTTTAAAGAGAAGATGCAAAACAAGCCTGTTGTTTGTCTAAGTGGAACGCCAAGCCCTGAGAGTTATTCTCAATTATACCACCAACTAAACCTGACCAAATACGCCCCATTCAGCAACTACCCCACGTTCTACAAGTGGGCAAAAGATTTTGTTGAGGTTCGCCAAAAAAAGCTACCGCATGGGACTATTAATGACTACACACGAGCAGACAGGGGTAAAATATTTAAAATAATCAATGGCTATTTTATAACCTACACGCAAAAGCAGGCCGGCTTCACTACAACCATCAACGAGGAGATATTGGAGGTAGAGATGCTCCCTTTAACCTATTCAGTTATAAAAAAACTAGAAAAGGACAAGGTTATTCAGGGGGACAATGACGTTATATTGGCAGATACGGGGGTCAAGCTGATGCAGAAGGTTCATCAGCTATATTCAGGAACGGTAAAGTTTGAAAGCGGAGAATCGATAGTTCTTGACTATTCCAAGGCTAGCTTTATCAAACAAAAATTTCAGGGAAAAAAAATAGTGATATTTTACAAATTCAAAGCAGAGCTAGACGCTTTGAAGTCAGTATTCAAGGATTACTTGACTACTGATTTAAATGAGTTTAACGCCTCTGAAAAATCTATTGCCTTGCAAATAGTCAGCGGTAGGGAGGGAATAAATCTATCTAAAGCCTCGGCTATTGTGTATTATAATATCGACTTTTCAGCGGTTAGTTATTGGCAGAGTAGGGACAGGATGACGACTATCGACCGAATAGATAGTAAGGTTTATTGGATTTTTGCAAAAGGAGGAATTGAGCACGAAATTTACAAAACCGTAGCCAATAAGAAAGATTTTACACTATCAATTTATAAACAATGATTAGGTTTTTAGAGCTCACAGGAAAAGATGAATTTGAATTTGAAGAAGAGCTTGAATTTTCTTTTGCATTTTATTGCACAATTACAAGGATGATACTAACTTTTAATGGAAGAAATAATTGGAATTCGATGGAGTGTTTTTTGTTTGATTTTGAAGAGTCGAGGGGGGAAGATCCTTACTCAAACACGCCTTCGAAAAGATTTACAGATTTTATAGAAAATAAACTGGAATATTATAAAAAAAATGGATTGCTAATAAAGAATGATCAGTATAGCGTCGTAATTAAAAAAAACAATGAGAGAAATAAAATTTAGGGCTTGGGACGAAAAGCAAAAACACATGGCTTACCAAGGCGTGGCTGATATGGAGAATATACAAAGCTTTATGTTTCATTATGGAGATAAAATTTTGATGCAATATACAGGATTTAAAGACTTCAACGGTAAAGAAATTTACGAGGGAGACATTCTTAGGTACACCCACTATATGGCTAGATTAAAGCCCCGAACTGAAATTGTTCGATTTAACATTAATTGCGGGGGTTGGTTTATTACTAGCCAAGCCAGCACCTTGGCGGACGTATTGGTTGAGCAACACAACGAAGAATGGCAGATGATGCAGAACTATACCCCAAGCCCTGAGCATAAAGTAGTAGTCGTTGGTAATATTTATGAGTAAAGAAGAAAAAGTTTTTTACAAAACAGTAGATTTGTTCGGAAATGAACAACTCAAGTTTTCCACAGCCCCCAAAAAATTTACAAAAAATCTATTCGGCAACGAATATGAAGATTTTGTAAATAAATTTGAAACAAAACTAACGACTGATGATTGCTATACTCCACCAGCAGTCTATCAAGTTGTTTTGGATTTTGTGAATAAAAGGTATCCGCTTGCAGGGTTTGAAATAATCCGCCCATTTTTCCCAGGCGGGAAATTTGATGAAATAGACTATCCAAAAAATGCAGTAGTAATCGACAACCCCCCATTTTCTATTATATCAAAAATTGCAGGATTTTACGAAGAGAAAAATATACCGTATTTTCTATTTGCCCCTCATTTGACTTTTTTTAATATAAGGGCTGCTAAAAATTATATAGTCTTAGGGGTTCAGATTATTTACGAAAATGGGGCTGTTGTCAATACCTCGTTTATCTCAAATATGTTTGGGACCGATAGAATTATAGCGGACGCAGATTTTTATTTGGCTATAAAGAAATTGATGGAAAAGAAAAATGAATTGCCAAAATATAAGTACCCAAAAAATGTGATTACAGTCTCTGAAATCACAAAAATAGTAAGCAGAGGCGTGTCGTTTATCGTAAAAGATAAGGATTTGATGAGGGTTTCGAAAATGGATGACCAAAAAAAACATAAAAAAAGCATCTTTGGTTCGGGGTTCTTTATTTCCAACGAGGAAGCAAGAGCCATGGAAGCAAGAGCCATGGAAGCAAAAGATGAGATTATAGAGTGGGAATTGTCCCCCCGAGAGCTTGAATTGATAAAAAAACTAGGAAAATGAAAGAATCAGCAATACAACGAAAAATAACCATTGAGCTTGAAAAAAGAGGATGGATGGTTATTAAGCTAATCAAAACCACTAAGAACGGAATACCTGATTTGATGGCATTAAAAGAGGGGGTTACTGTGTTTGTTGAGGTTAAAGCCGATAAGGGCGTAGTGTCTGAATTGCAGAAATACAGACACGAGGAGTTAAGGAGTAAAGGCTTTAAGGTCTTTGCTTGGACTAAATTTGAAGAGTTTGAAATATAGTTGTAAATAAATTTGGAAAGTTCAAAAATGTTTTGTAACTTTGCACAACAAAAGATAAAGATATGAACATAAAACAAAAAGGATTCCTATACATGATAGGAGAAGTGCAACAAGTAAACGAAAGGTTTACTAAGCGTCAATTTGTCTTGGTAGATAAATTAGATGGAGAGGACAAGTTTAAAATGTTTTATGATTTTCAACTTACTTATGATGCGTGCGGGTTGGTCGATGGATTAAACATAGGCGAGGAGATAGAAGTTGAATTTAAAATCTTTGGAAAAAGGTGGCAGAAGGACATTAACAGTCCTGAGCGGTTCTTTACGACGCTCTCGGTGGTAAATATTGAGTTTTTGGGAGAAAAGTCTCCTCCGCAATTTGTTGAGCGAAAAAATGATCTTGAATTGCCTTTTTAAATAAATAACCATGAGAAAAGCGACAAGAGAAGATTATTTCAACTGGCTTAGAGCCTATTTATTACAAGGTGGTAATTTTACCAAGCATATTGGTGATGGGAATTCAAAAATAAGTTTCAGATTTCTTATAAAAAAGGATTTAAATTCTCATATAAAAAAATAAATAAAAATGGAAAACCAACTACAAAAACAAGTAACGACTAAAGATTTTTTTCAAAAGGAAAATGTAAAATCAAAATTAAACGAGTTGCTAGGACAAAATTCAACCGCATTAATTGCCAGTGTTCTTCAGATAACACAGTCAAATGATATGTTGAGAAATGCAGACCCAGTCAGTGTGTATCAGTCCGCGTGTATGGCAGCTATTCTCAATTTACCGCTGAACAATAGCTTAGGCTTTGCCTACATAGTTCCTTTTAATAATCGCAAAAAAGGAATTACTGAGGCTCAATTCCAACTGGGCTACAAAGGATTTATCCAACTGGCTATGCGAAGCGGGCAGGTTCAGACACTTTCCTCCTCGCCGATTTACGAGGGTCAGTTAGTAGAAGAAAATCCCTTGACTGGATATGTTTTTGATTTTAAAATAAAAGGGGATAAGGTGATAGGGTACGCCTCTTATTTAGAACTTTTAAATGGTTTTAAAAAAACCTTATACATGTCTGTTGAGCAAGTTGAGAAGCATGCGAAAAAATACAGCCAGACATACAGGTCGGGATTTGGAATATGGAAAGATGATTTTAACGCAATGGCGTTAAAAACTGTAACTAAATCTTTATTGTCTAAATACGCCCCCTTATCGGTGGAGATGCAAAAAGCAATTATAGCAGATCAGTCTGTTGTTACAGACGCAGAAGAAATGCAGGTGACATACTCAGATAACACTGTTGAAGTAGTTTCGGCCTACGAAAAAGAAGATAAAGAAGCTGAGCGTATTATTGCTCTTCTTAAAGACTGCAAGACCCTAGATGAGGTCGAGCAATTGCGTCAGGGGTTGCCAGCAGACAGAATAGAGCAGTTCTCTGTTAATTTTGAGGACAAAAATTTAGAATTAAAAAAATAGAATGGTAAAAATACTTTTCAGATGCTCCCAATTAGGGAGCATTATGACAGAAGCTCGGGCGAAATCCGAAACACTTTCTGAAACATGTAAGTCTTATCTTTCTGATGTTTTTATAAAAGAAAAGTACGGCAGAGTTAAAGATATTTCAAACAAATATTTAGAGAAAGGGATACAGGTAGAAGAGGATTCGATTACTCTTTTGTCTCGATTTTCTCGAAAATTTTACAACAAAAACGAGGATACCTTTAAAAATGATTTTATTAGCGGAACGCCTGATATTTTGGATAATAATTGCGTGATTGACATTAAAAGCTCTTGGGATATTTTTACATTTTTTAAATCAAAAGAGGAATTAAACAAAATGTACTACTGGCAATTACAGGGGTACATGGCCTTAACAGGGGCTACTAGGGCAGAACTAGTCTATTGCTTGGTTGATACGCCTGAGCATATTTTGGAGGCGGAAAAAAGAAAATTAGCCTATAAATTAGGTGAGGGTTCGCAGGACAACGAGGAATTTAAACCGCTATTTGAAAACTTGGAAAAGTTAAGCAAATACTTGGATATTCCTGTTAATGAAAGGGTTTTTGTAAAACAAATCGAAAGAAACGAAAAAGACATTGAGCGGATTTATTCTCGGGTCTTGGAATGCCGAGAATATTTAAAGAACAATTTTAATTTATGAAAAAAAATATGGAATTAGAGATAATAACAAAAGAAGAAAAAAACAACATCGAAACTGCGAAATTAACAGTCAAAGACTGGGAAGCCCAATATATGGGAATGAGAATTGGCGGAATAGAAGACAAGCTGGTTTATACGGAGATAAATAAAGGAAGATTAGCGATTAAAAAAGAACGCTTATCTCTTGAAAAAAGATTTAAGGGAATCATTAAACCTCATGAAGATAAATTAAAAGAGGCTAAGGACACTTTTAAAGACTTTTTAGGCAGTATAAAGCCAATAGAGGATCATTTGTCCTTAGAAGAGGAAAAGTACGAGGCTTTGGTAGAAGCTAAGCGTAAAGAGGAGTTTGATGCTAAGGTAAAAAAAACAATGAATCGGGCTAAAACAATGCTTGATTTAGGTTTTAAATTTGACGGCGTTAGCTATAAATATAGATTTGACCCCAACCAAGAGAACATAAGCCTTGAGACACGAATAGTGAATGATTTATCGATTGACGATTTAGTTTTCGAAAATCACATGAAAGAGGTTCGAGAGAATAACCGAAAGCTAATGGAGGAGAAGTTGCTAAGAGAAGCTGAAATTGAGGCTGAAAGAAAGAAAATAGCAGAGGAGGAGGCGAGAAAAAGAGAGGAGCTTATCATTGAAAAAAAGAAGTTAGCGGAGGAAAGGAAAGCTTTTGAGGCGGAGAAGAAAAAAGTATCAGATGAGGAGGCTAAGGCTATTATTCCTGAAAAAATAATAGAGGAGATTATTTTTCAGAAACTGCCCCCACTTCAGGAAGAGGAAATGTTGACTTTCATCTACAAAATGACTGTTGAGGAGTTGGAGGAATTAAAGGATTTAGCTAAAAAGCAATCAATTATAAAAGGTAACGATTACATGAGTGGCATTAAGTACCAAGAAATTATATCTGCGAAAAATTTGTGTAAAAAACTAGGGATAGATTTATGAAATATGAAAAATTAATGACGATTAGGGACATAGCCGAGGGGTATGCTTTCGAAAGCGGGCAGAGGGAAGATATTAGCCCCAAAAGCACTTACAATAGGATTTTATATTATTTAAGAAAATGTATGCCTGATAGACCCGAAATGGGTGGCACTATAGTTGTGTCGGTTGAGGAGGTTAATATAATTTTAAAAAAAAACAAAAAGCCCTTGCTGGTAAAAAGATAACAAATAAAATGAGCAAAACAGAAGTATTTAAATCATACGATGATTTTTTAAAAAGAGAGGATAAAAAATCTAATGGAGTTTCAGAGGAATTTGCGAAAAAAAACCCTGGTTTTTTAGAAGACAACAAAACTAATATAGGTTGCTGGGATTGCTCGAATTGCGAGAGCTGCGAGGATTGCGGGAATTGCTGGAAATGCAAGAAATGCAAGAGCTGCACTTCTTGCTTGAACTGTGAGAATATGGTGAATATGGTGAGGTTGAATCTCTTTAATATGGTGAATTTGAAAAAAAACAATAATTTAGCGTTCAAAGAGACGGAAGGGAAACCAAGAATGTTCACAACAGTGGCGGTTCAATTCCCATTAGCATTAAAAGTTGTAGCGAAAATGTCAGATATAGGGCATTTTGGAAAATATAAAGAATTTGACGAGGATAATCAAAATTTCTCAAGAAACCCAGTAGAGGAATACTTTGAATCAATTCAAAGGCATCTTATGGACAAAGAGTGGGACGCTGTAGCTTGGAATGCTCTTGCGATTTTAGAAATTTTAGAACGAAAGAAAAACAAAAAATACTAAAGAATTATGACGGATAAGAAATACGAAATCCACTTTAGGAGTGGTAGGAACATTTTGATATTATACATGGAAGAATTTTAGAAGGATGCGATAATTTCCAATTCTTTGACAAAGATAATGTATGTCATCTTTGCATAAATTTAAGGGCAATTGATTTTATTACTCCTGTAATAAAAGATGAATACTCTGAGGGATTGAATTACAAGGGGATAATTAAAGCATTAGGAATGGATACCCAAAAGTAATTGAGGCTACGCCCCACACATTAGGCACCCCTCCTCATTAGAGCAACCATCTACCACCTCGTTGATTTCCTCGGGGTGTTTTTCTTCTTTCTTCTTTACCTCAGCCTCGGATATATTTTTTAAAAAATCCTCAGGTAAAAAGTCTTCCATCATTTTAAAATCGTCCATATTATTTTTTTTTCTTATCAGAAATAAGT
>Ga0209443_1000166_pt1 | contig 42796 bp, 42 predicted proteins | sample LauGreBMM110DCMD_2_FD_187571 | JGI IMG/M metagenome (GOLD analysis project Ga0209443, IMG submission 187571) | Freshwater lake microbial communities from Lake Michigan, USA - Su13.BD.MM110.DCMD (SPAdes) (version 2) | ecosystem: Environmental > Aquatic > Freshwater > Lake | place: Lake Michigan... | reverse complement strand
CATTCTATCTTTTCTACGTTTTCGCGTAATAACGGCTCCGCCTTCACATTCAACGACAATAAATACCACTCTATTCTTCTTCTTTCTTTTATTTCACATGACAACACACTCAACACACTCACACACAAAGGGTTCGACGCGAACCAAAACATATCTATTCGTTCCGGATATTTTTGTAATAATCGTATTGCTTTCGGGTTTACCGATAACTTCATCCAGTTCAAAGAATCTAAATCTAAATCTTCTAACTTTTCTAACTTTTCGAAATCTTCAAACTCTTCTAACCTAGTTTCTAATCTACTCCAAAGTTTCGAGAACTCAGATGTAGGGTCGGATTTGTTAGACGACTCAAGCATTTCTCGAGCAGTTTGGTTTCTTGATAACATATACATATTACATCGTTCGGGATTTTTTTTCAAGAGTTCGACTGCCTTGTATGATTCGTTTCCAGATAAGATATACCAGTTTATTTTATCCGGATTTTGTTCCAATAACGCGATGGCTTGAGAATCGGTGTTCCCGCATAAAGTTGCCCAGTGGATTTTATCCTGGTTTTGTTTTAGTATATGGGTAGCATTAGGGTTTCCCGATAATGCGCGCCAGTCTATTAGTTCAATATTTTGTTCCAACATTGTTATTGCGTTTGGGTTCGCGGATAATGCGTCCCAATCTAATAGTTCAGGGTTAATCCAGTCACGTAAAGAGTAAATATTTTTAATATCGTTGTAAAATTGCGTCATTTATTTGTCGTTTATTTCCGTTGCTTTTGTTGTATATGTGATTACATATAAATCCGTTCAATTTTTTAATTCTTGGGTGAATAACTCCAATAGCATTTTATAATCAGGTGTTTCTATAAATTGTAATTTGGTAACATAATTAAAATATGTCTTAAAAAAAGTTGGAAGATTTCCGGAAACTATTATATCAGTTTTCATTTGTTTAATGGTTTCGTTGTCCGAAACAGAAAACCAAGGCAAATTTCCCCATAAAAAATATAATAATATATACCCTAATGATTCAAGGTCATCTCTACGACTTAATTCCATAAAATTATGTGAATTGATGCTTGCGTAGTTAGGAGTGCCGATTAATCCCGATAGTTTTTTTATTTCGATATGGGCGTTTAAATGGGTTAGGTATGTTTTACAGAACCCGAAATCAATAATATAAATGGTGGTTGATGATTGGTTTAATCCAAATAAAAAGTTGTCCGGTTTAATATCTCGGTGAATGAACCCTTTGGTATGTATCAATTGTAACAATTCGAGTATTTGTATTCCTATTTTAAGTATTAAACTGATATTAAATGTATTACTGGGTTGTTGCTGTTTTAAGTATTCCAAAGTATTTCCCAATAAATTGATAATCATATAATTGTGTTGTGTGTCAACACCGAACCATTTAATAGTGGGTATTCCTTTACAATTATTTAAATATTTATAAATAATTGCTTCATTTTTGAGGAGTCGTTTTCCGTGTTGGATATTTTCGATTTTGATTGCGACGTATTCTTTTGTTCGAATATTAATACCTTTGTATATTTCCCCGTAAGAACCGTGTCCAATTTTATCGAGTAATTTATATTTATTGAAAATAATAGTCATTTCAATAAATATGTTTTTTGTGTTTAAATAATAGGTTTTAATTATAGATAATAAAAATTGGAATGGGTAATGTTCTAATTAGTTTATCTTTATATTTATAGCAGATTTTATGAAAAACGTTACCCAATAGTTCAACCCATCCAATTGGGTAATTACTATTGGGGTCTTCAGAACAATCGCGAGGATATTTCGCGGGATGGAGTTTTAAGTTTTCCAATTTTGTGTCCAATATACAAAGCATTTCGCTATACCATTCTAAAGTTAATGGTGTTTGAGGTTTAAAAATATAAGCTCCGTTTCCGACCAAATCATCATATGAGTTAACCAATGGAGGATACACCACTCCTCCGGCAATTTCGGCATATCCAACCATCCATTTATCGCTGTTTTTAAGTATTTCAAAAGATTCGACCCATGAACCAGATTGGAATTTTATGTCGGCATATCCTCCTCCGTGAAAATGCATAAAGTAGGTTCTTAAATAATCGGCTTTATGTGTTGCGCTTAAATATTGGTATCCTTCGTGTAAAGGGTGTTCTTTTAAGATATATTGCGACAAGTTTTGTCGTGTAATTAATTTAATGTCGCATTTGGTTTCTTCTTTTATTTGTCTTAAACAATTAAGTCTATTTTCGGATAACGAGTTGTCTTCGGTCCAGAATAAATAAATATGATTCATTAGTTATTTTAATTCTATTTATTTAATATCTTGTAATTATATATGTTTTTATGCGAAATTATGCGAAATTATGCGAAATTATGCGAAATAAATAATTGCCGGAATTATGTGAATGCTAATGAGAATAATTATTTGTATTAGAGAGATAAATTTACATAAATCTGTTGTTGGTCTAATGTATATAAATCCACTCCCGGATTGAAGGGCAGAACTAAATAACAAACAATCCATATTCGAAACTATCTTTTCGGAGTTATGACTAAACTGGTCTTTGATTTTAATATATATACACGCAAAAATAATTAAAAATATTAAATTTGCTATAAAAACTTTAAATATTTCTCTCATATATTTTATATTTATATTTTAATTAAATATACAGGGATTGATTAGATGCGATATATTTTAAAGTTAGTTTGGGTATTTCACGTAAATTCTGTAAAAACTCCATATCGTTATTATGTTCGGCAACCCGTTCCATTTCGGCAGAAATATTGTTTATTTTTAACAACGCCTTTACAAAATCACCGGTACTAATATCTTTTTCGGACTTTAATAATTGAATAAATAATTTACAATCTTGGATATTTTCGCAATCACACCACTTGTCAACATATTGTAGTAAATCAAAATGTATGTTATAATCGGTCCCGGTATTTATTTGGTTTTTGGATTCGATGTCGACATAAAACTGATAACTTGCGTTTATTTCGTTTATTAGATTTAAAACGAGTTTATCACTAGAAGATGGATTATATGTTTTTAAATCTTCAGAAACCAACACGTTCGTGAAACAACTAAAAACACAAATGAGTTGTTTGGGTGATAATGCGGATATTTTATTTTCTAGAATAAGAGATGAGAAGGTAAGACAATGTATTTCTTTTATTTGAGAAGCAATAATTCCTTTAGGTGTGAGTTTATAATCTTGAAGTATAAACCCCTGCTGAATTAAAAAATCGATGATAAATTTAAATTGGTTATATATGACATATTTTTGGTTATCAAGGTCATCCACCAGTTGATTATATTGGCGCGTTTTTTCGTTATATTTCTGAATGGTTAATTTATCGGAATCAATGAATTTGTATTCGGTCAGTATGCTTTGTATTTGTTTTTCGTGTTCTCTTTTTTTTTTATTAATTAACTTGGGTATTTCCGAATTTAATTTTAAGTATTCGTTGATGGTGGATACTGGCGTTTTTAAACAGTGGATGACTTCTTCAAACTTATTTAATTCGAGTTTAACATTATTTATTTGTTTTTGTATTTCGTTTAATTCTTGGTCGATGTCTTGTTGAATCATACTTTTTTTGGTAAATTCCAAAATAAATGATTCTTTGTTTGTGTCGTTGTTATGTAAATCCACCAAATTTAACAACAAATTATACGAGATTTTAAATTTCGAAACTAATACTTGAGGTTGTCCCTTCATCATTAATTTATAGTTAACTAAATCAACGTTTTTAAAAATGTTATTAAGATGTATCACGTGACCGACAGTATCAATTCCTCTACGTCCTGCTCTTCCTGCCATTTGAGTATATTCGTGAGAATGGAAAAACCGAGAGACGTGTCCGTCATATTTATTAATGTCTGTGAAAATAACTGTTTTGGTAGGCATATTTAACCCGATTGAAAACGTTTCGGTCGCGAATAAGAGTTTAATGTATCCTTTAGAATAGAGCAACTCAACCATTTCACGTAATATAGGCATAACACCTGCGTGATGAATCGCAATTCCTTTTTCTAATAAAGAAACCATATTTATATATTCGGGCAATTCTAAGTATTCTTTATAATTAGGGAGTTTCCGTAATATTTGTTCGCACTCTCGTTGAATGATATATGGCACTTTAGAATCATCTTCCAATAAAACGGTCGTTACTTCTTTGGCACATATTTCAATTGTTTTTCTCGATAAAACGAAACATAATGCGGGTAACATGTTATTTTCAACCATATGTTGTGTTACTTGATTTAGAACGTGTTGGCGTTTTACGTATATGTTTTTATCACTGAATAATTTAAGCATTTTCGTCATTTTAAAATAATGGGTCTCGTTAAATTCTCCCTTGCTGGATTGAATGACAAACGGTTTATTCGTGAGTGACCGTATTTCATCTTGTTGAGATTTATCCTTTATTGCTTTAAAAATCCCGTTATTAGTGGTTATAAAACTGTAATGAGTTAATGGAACATTACGTATTGTTTCGGTAGCTAAATAAACTTCTTTGGATGTATTATTATGTCTGGTTTCGCACCATAACGCGAATTTTTTGGGTGTATCGAGTGTTGCTGAAAGCATAACCATTTGAATTTGTTGGGGTAATATCATAATCGTTTCTTCCCATACGTGTCCTCTATCCTTATCATTGATATAATGAACCTCGTCCATGATTACGCAACCGACATCTTTCTCGATATCTATATTAAAGGACATGGATGAGTTTGTATCTGGATTTTTGTTTAACGAGTTGTTATAATACATTTGGTTTAATAATATTTCCGAAGTCATAATAAGAACGTCGGCTTCAGGATTTGTTTTAATATCTCCGGTTAATATCCCGAAAGATATATGTGGATATTTTTGTGTAAATTCGTAGAATTTTTGGTTAGATAATGCTTTAATAGGACTTGTATAAATAACTTTTTTTCCTAAAGAGACGAAATAATCGATGGAAAAGTCGGCAACAAGTGTTTTGCCGCTTCCAGTAGGCGCACATACTAAAGTATGGTTTCCTTTAACAATTCCCTCAATTGCGTATTTTTGAAAATTACTTAATGGAAATGAGTATTTTTCAAAATGTGGTTTATATATTTCTTCGTTTGTTGTTGGATAATTATCTGAGCAAACCTTTACCATTCGATAACAATAATAAAAATAATAACGATAAACAATATACACAATAATGTTTAAATTAGTTTTATATTGTTATATCACTCGGTTTGGTGTTGTAGTCTAATTTTTTGTTTGAACGTTTCAGCATCATTAAATAAATATAATTTAAAGGTGTGTTTTGTGTAAATCTCCAAATCTTCATTTAAACTGAAACTGCTGTAAAGTTTGAGTTCCGGTAAATATACCATAAATTTGTATGAAGATTCGTTTTTATGTTTTCGTTCATAAACATACCCATCATATTGTTTATTCGTGATTTCAGGCGTATTCATATATAAATTTAGTAGGGAACATTCGTTTTGGACTTTACGAATAGACCGCATAGTTGTATTAATATATTCCAATTCATTTATCCACTTATTTAAAAAAATGTATGCGTTGTCAGATAAAACAATATTATTATTTTTTTGAAACTGAATACTGTTTAATAAATCCACAATTCTTCTAATTGGACTTGTAATGTGAATATACGCGTCTAAGTTTAAGGTTTGATGTTTTATGTTATCGCAACTATATTTACCCGAAACGTTGCTATATGGATAAACAATATTACGAATATTTTCGGGTAGGTTTGTTTCTGTAATAGTGGTAGTGGTAGTGGTGGTTCTAAATATCCCGTTGTTATGTTTAGTCATTTCGATCGCGCAATTGTAATTCATAAGAATCATAAGATAAGAAACGATTTCGTGACTATCTGTTAATTTATGAATATATTTATGGTTGTTTGATAAAATATGGGTGAATTGTAATAAGTGTTTATAATGCGGGTTATTTAATAATGTGGGTTCTTCATAAATGTAATTCTTGCTTACTTTAATGAGACAATTACTATAAGCAATGTTAATTACCGCGTTGTTTTCAATAAATAAATCCATAACTAAAGATACACGGGTTTCGTTTTCTTTAAGACTACACAACCCATCCGATAATATTGAGGGTAACATCGGTATTTTTTTATCTGGAAGATAAATGGTTGAGATTCGTCTTGAAAAAGAATTCCATAAATCTAGAGTGTCTATTAAAATAGAGACATTAGATATATAAACGCTTAATTGTGTGATTTCATTTGTGAGTTGTTTAATACTAAACGCATCATCGAAATCCGTGCAATTTTCCGGGTCAATCGTGAAAATAAACCATTCTTTAGTTCGGTTTTCTGTAGTTGGATATTTATGAATGATGGAGTTAATGATGGTTTCATTTTTAGGTTGTTTGATATCTTTTGTAAAATTCTTTAGAGAAAAGTTCAATTGTTTACAATGAAGTTGATACTCGTAAAAATTGGACAAGTTATCGATATCGCCTATGGTATGTTGAATAATTCCACATGGATGTTTATTATCCCAGTTTGAGTATGTGAATATGACATATAAATTATTAAACCTTTTAGAAAATCCTACATTTTTAAATTCATAATGAACTAAAAATATAGGTAGGGTTTTATCATCCGGAATACATTTATACATGAGTTTTCCGTTAGTTTTGTGTCGTCCGTATGTTTTGTTATCCTTTAATATTAAAATTCCTGGTATTGGTGTTCCATCCATTGAAGGTTTAGTTGTCAACATTATATGATTATTAACGGGGAACTATTTAACACATTTTAATTAAATAAGTTTGATGGTTCCGGGTCTGTTACCACGGGCGGTTCGTCTGCGTTTTCATTATTGGTTGGTTTAATTTCAGGTTCTATATCAATAGGGGGTATCTTGTGGTTAACATCTACTTTTTTGGTCATGTCTCTTTTTACGTTTTGTATTTGTAGAAGATGCATTCCAAAATATGGCGCAATCGCTATATTATTCATATACGTGCGATACCTAAAACAAGAGATACTTGTATTGTTTCCTAATTTGATACTATACCACCAAAAAGCAGGTATATAGATTGTTTTACCTGGTTGAAGCGTTATTTCAAGGCACTTAATCTTATCAAAATCGGCAGTATATTGAGGTTGAACGTTCCAAGGATTAATTGGTGAATTAAATTCAAAATTATCATAGTCATATTTTGGATATAAATACCGCGTGCTTTTGGGAGGCGATAATTTAATGGTTGCGGAACCTTGTGTCAACAAGAAGAAGTTTCTATAATTGATTTCATACCTAAACGGAGTGAAACAGTTATTACTTCCAAGTATAATATCGTATTCACAATTAGAAACCATATAAGGGCGTAGATATTCATCATAATATCGCATATTTTTAATAACTCCCGATTCTTGTAGGAATTCGTTATTATTTTCGGAGTAATATCCGGACGTTTTATCTTCATCAAATAATTTGACTGCCGAGCGAATATGAAGTGGTATAAACAATTCTGTGTTTGTATCGTTGTCGTTATTATTGCGTATTTTTATTTCGAACGCGCTATAATTATCGTGTAGGTATGTTTTGTTAGTTGTTTCCATTATTTTATTATTTTCAAAGTCGAATAATACGGGTTGTCTAATATCGCAGATTTCTTCAAATTTATCCTTTGATGCGGTGTCAAACTCATACATTTCCAAATCATCCGATGTTTTTAAATGGAATTGTATGTGTAAATAAACAAATAATATTAAACAAAAGACGAAAAAACTGATTATTATTTTCATTAGAGTATTAAATACAAACAATACTAAAATTTTAAAACTATGACGAGTTTTTAATAATTTGGATTTTGTGTTGTGTATTTTTGTCTATAAAACACGATATAATGTTGTAGAGTTGCGCAAACATAAATGAAGCATCATAAATAAAACATTTTTCTAATTTATCCGGGAATTTGTTTTTCAGTGTTTCGGCAAAAAATTTGATGAAATTTAAATGCTTATCCAATTCGGTTAAAGTAATTGATTTTATGTATAGATGTACGTTTAACGTTTGTCGTGTCATTAAACACGTTTCAAAAACATCAATAATATGTTTCATTACAATACAATATGTGCTTGATTTCCCTATATGTTTAAAACAGTCGTAATTTAATATTATTTCTTCATCTAAATTTATATAACATAACCCGTTTAATACTTTGAAAAAGGTTTCGTTCTTTTCCAACGGTTGTTCTGTATTTTGTTGTATATGATATGATGACATTCTATAATAATATAATATTCATTTTTATATTATATTACACATTATTTGTTTAAATTTCTAAAACATTCATTTCTTGGTTTAATGATTCAAGTTCTTCAGGTTCATTAACTTCGGGTTGTTGTTCTAAAATGCGTGTTTGTTGTTCTAACATAAAGGATTGTTGTTCTAAAATGTAGTTATCGTGTGACGTTACCATTTGTATAAGGTCCGTTAATTTTGAATTTATTTCGGAAGACAATTTTTCGTGTTTAAGAACCAACTTTATTAATAAATCCTTTGTATCTGTTAAATCGGTTTCACACTTTAATAATCTTTCGTGTATTTTTACTTGTTCTAAAGTATTCAACCTAGTATTTATAATTTCAAAAACGTCTGAATTTGAGTTGGGTGTGTTGGCATTATCACTAAATGGACTTATAGTTGAATAATCACCGTTTTCTTGTAATTTACTAATAAATTGTTCTAATTTGGATAATCGGATGGTTGTTAAACCGATAGCGTCGGAAATAGATATTTTGGGTTTTTCATGTGTTTGTGGTTGTTGGCGTTGATTATTTTGTTGTGGTTGTTGGCGTTGCATATTTTGTGGTGGTTGTTGGCGTTGATTTTGTTGTGGTTGGCGTTGCATATTTTCTGGAGGTCTTCTTGATGTTGATACTGCTCTACTTTTCATTAATTATATTAAATATATTGTTTTTGAATAACTTACGCGCAACGCCATATTTATTTCAATGATAAATTGCTAAAATGTGAATTAATTTGCTTAACCAAATTTTTAATTTCTTTTTATACTTCATATGGAAAGTTTAGATAATACAACAAAATCGGCAACTGGGTTTTTTAAACACGTTTTAAAATTTGATGAAGACTCAAAATCAGATATGTTAAATATTATTCAATACTCTATAATTTCAATTATCCCAATTGTAATTTTAAATAAATCGATGCAGAAATATGTTCCCGAAGCAGATGAACAGAAGGGTAGTTTTGAAATTTTAGCAGAAGTTGTAATTCAAATTATTTGTATATTTATTGGATTATTACTTGTTCATCGTATGGTTACTTATATACCAACATATAGCGGTATGTTATATCCGGAATTTAATATTATTTTTATAATTTTAGCTGTTTTGATGATTACTATGAGTCTCCAGACAAAATTGGGGGATAAGATAAGTATTATAACGGATAGAATTGTTGAATTATGGGAAGGTAAAAAAGATAATAACCAAAAAACAGGTAAACCAGTAGTAAAGGTTTCACAACCTATCTCTCAAGAAAAACAACAAACTTACAATGATGGAACCGCAATAAACCAATTACCCAGTAATAACACGAACTATTCACCAAATAACGACAACGCAGTTCAAATGCCAAATTATAACAATATGTATAAGCAAGAACAAACCCCGTTAATAGGTGCGTCTTCTCCTACTGATGAGAATTTTTCGAATGGTGACAATATTATGGCAGCAAGTGATGTGTTAGGTGGAGCATTTAGTAGTTTTGGTTCTTGGTAAACGGTTTAAATAAATAATTAATAATTTATATTATAATGGACGTAAATAAATTATTAAAGGCGTTAGATAACGAACAAAACGAATTGATATTTAATTATACGAGTAATAAATTAAATACCATAAATTTAGAAATATTAAAAGAGTTGAATTTAAGCAGAGATACATTGAAGGAATACTTAATAAAATTAAAAACGTATATTTATGTGGATGAAATAAACGTTTTGAAATATGGAACTTATTTGAAATGGATATGTTTAAATAATCCAGATAGTTTGATATTATCAAGAGGTGCGGTATTCTGTAATATAAAAATAACAGATAATGGGGTTTATTTAATATGTAAAGGTTTTACGAATAAGCATTTTCAATTAAAAATGGATGAATACTTAATATTTCAAAAACTAACAAACCAAGAAACCGTTTTATTAAACGCGATGGATTATTTAGAAAATTAAAATATATTATCAAAATATATGAGTAGTTTGTTTCCCATTATTCCACAAGACCGTGTAACAACTCAAACCGTCGCGTCCTTTAGAGTCGATGTAAATAATATCACCTTGTTTTCGTGTGCTAGTTTAGGTATTGTTTTATTTGACGAAAATAATAATTTTTTATCTTCATTTCCAATGACAATTAGTGGCGATGATTATAATAATTGGGGAGGAAACGACGAGTATATTGGAATTCTTATTGCCAGTAAATTAGGTTTTACACTAACCCCAGAAGTAACCCCGGAAGTAGTCCCAGAAGTAGTCCCAGAAGTAACACCAGAAGTAACACCAGAAGTAATACCAGAAGTAGTCCCAGAAGTAGTCCCAGAAGTAACACCAGAAGTAGTCCCAGAAGTAACTCCAGAAGTAGTCCCAGAAGTAACTCCAGAAGTAGTCCCAGAAGTAACACCAGAAGTAGTCCCAGAAGTAACTCCAGAAGTAGTCCCAGAAGTAGTCCCAGAAGTAGTCCCAGAAGTAACACCAGAAGTAGTCCCAGAAGTAGTCCCAGAAGTAGTCCCAGAAGTAGTCCCAGAAGTAGTCCCAGAAGTAACACCAGAAGTAACTCCAGAAGTAACACCAGAAGTAACACCAGAAGTAACACCAGAAGTAGTCCCAGAAGTAGTCCCAGAAGTAACACCAGAAGTAACTCCAGAAGTAACACCAGAAGTAACACCAGAAGTAACACCAGAAGTAACCCAAGATTGCCCAGATTGGCCAGATTTATTCCCAGCAACAAACGAATCTTGCTATTAAGTTATTCGTTATATAATAATATTTCGTCTTCAAACATTTTATCTCCCTTTTCAAAAACATCGCTTTTAAAATTAATATTACTGGTTGCTAATACTATTTTGGATGCGTAATAAATATCTTTACTTAGTAAATAAACGTTGTAGTTATAATCAGTTGCTCTTAGAAATCCAATATTATTAAAATAATTAACAAAATTAATGGCACCTTGTAGTGTTACAATGTACGCCAGAGAACAAGGATTATATTTGGTATTCATTTTACAAATATAATTGTTGACACTTTGAAAAGTAATGTCTTCGTCAGAATAATATGTATTACTTTGTAAATCCCAAGGGACAAATTTAGTATAGGCCGCATATTTGTGTAAAGCAAAATTAACTATTTCCGCATCTTTTGGAATATTATCCATAATTCTGTCAAAATATAGTAAAAAATTGTCTTTTAGAATAACATCATCTTGAAATATGATTACATTTTTATAATTGTTTTTTATAATGTCACACAAAATATAATAATGACTAAGTTGGTTACCCATAATACTTTTTTCAAAACTTCTATTTTTAAAATCGGCATCTCTGAACATCTCAATTTCGACATTTGAAAACTGGTATGTTAATGCGTCTAGCGCAATAAATCGTTCGATTTTATCAAACGGTAAATTATGTTTAAGACATTGATTTATGAAATGTTCATTCCTATCTTTTCTTCTTTCTAAATTGATATAATAAATTCGGTCTATTTTGTCCATATTAAAATAATGTGTATATTTAACTTTTGGATAATTTACGCTTCAGTGTTATGTTTTGTGTTCCTTTACATTTAAATACTCCTCGTGTGAACCCTTTATTATTAATTATTGTTTTTGTACATATCCCGATAGACCTTGCTTCATTTTTTGGGGTAACTCTTTTTATACATTTACAAAGTTTATTGGCAAGTATTTTTGTTGCTTTTTTGCGTAACAATTTATTGTTTGCTGGAATAGAAATATTATAATAATTTAAAATTTTAATATAATCCTTATTGGTTAGTTTTGTAGACATTATTAATTTAAATACAGATTAAAATTTTTTTATTGTTGTTTTTTATAATATAGGTTTATTTAAGTGATGATTGTAATTTTCGACTTAGACGAAACTCTAGGGTATTTTTTACAATTTAGTATTTTTTATGATTGTCTGAATAACTATTTATTAATGAATAAAAATTATTCATTAAACCAAAATGATTTCGTAGTATTATTGGACTTATTCCCAGAATTTATAAGACCTAATATACTTACTATTTTGAATTACTTAAAATATCAGAAACAAAAGAAAATATGTAATAAAGTAATGATTTATACGAATAATCAAAGACCCGAGAATTGGGTAACCAATATAGTGTTTTATTTTGAATATAAATTAAAAGTAAAACTATTTGATAAGATAATTTATGCGTTTAAAATCAATGGTATACAAATCGAACGTGGGAGAACTACTCACGAAAAAACGATAACTGATTTTATAACGTGTAGTAATATTCACGACAACACTCCGATTTTTTTTATAGATGATACTTATCACAAAAAAATGAAAAATAAGAATGTGTATTATTTAAATATAAAACCATACATTTATAATTTAAAAAATGACGATATAATAACTCGGTTTAATCATAGTGATTTTTATCTGGGGTTAAGTATAAACGAAGATATTAACGAAAAATTAATTACAAATATGGGTAAATACAAACTCGATTTAAAGAATAAAAACGACTATGATATTGATAAAATAATATCTAAACAAATTATTTATCATTTACAAACTTTTTTTGGAAAAAAATAATTTAATTTTTGAAAAATCGATTAATAATTTATAAATTGCGGTGGTAGATAATAAAAATAACCCTGAACTGAACGCAACTCTACGGTCATGATTTGTAAATTCAGTTTTTACGAACGGATTAAATCTAATTATTAAGTATAAACATATGTATATTTTGACGTAATAATCTAAAATAAATAAATATTTTTCTGCGTCTGTCGACAATTTAAATATAGATAAACTTACTAAAAAATATGATAAAAAAATAAATATTAAAAATGAATATTCCTGTAACGAAGTAAACGTAAATTTCATATATAATAATATATATATTTTATTATTTATTATAGGTAGTTAACGTTCTTGCGCTAGGGTCATCTGTATTTGTATATTTCGGCATCCAATAATAAGGTATTATATTTAATGAGTTCGGGTAATGTTCTGAAAATAGAGATTTATAGTATTGTTTTTCGGCATCAATAGGTTTAATATTTGGTTCGTATTTTGGAACAATAAAATCCTGTAATATTTGATACAAAGACCGTGAATTACTGCTTACCCCATCGCTAAATGCTTCTTTTCTTCTCCACAAGATTTCATCCGGTAATATTTGTTTTCCATCGCTATTTTTAAAATTATCGATTGAAAACGCATTTCTTAATAAGAATTTTTCAACTTGTGAATTGTTTGCGTGACATCTGATTGATGGAGGTATCGATAAATAAAAATTTACAAAACTTCTATCTAAAAATGGTGTTCTAGGTTCAAGTCCGTTTGAAGAAATACATTTATCCGACCTTAAAACATCAAAATTATAAATATCTGCCAATAATCGGCGTGTTTCTTTATCAAATTCGATAACATCGGCACAATAATTCATATATAAATATCCGCCGCACAATTCATCGGAACCATCACCATTAAATATTACCTTTGCGTTACTGTTTTTAGAAATATATTTCCCTAATAAGTAATTTCCAATACTTGCTCTCACAGTTGTTGTGTCGTAACTTTCAATCGTATAAATTAATTCTGGAATAATATCAAACATTTCCTGTTCGGTAACGATTATTTCAGTATGTTTGGTTCCTATATATTTAGAGACAATTCTGGCGTTTCGTAAATCTTCGGAACCATATAAACCAATACTGTATGTTTCTAAGGGTTCATTCGTATTTTTTTTGTGGATTTCATTAATTAATGCCGTTATTAAACTACTATCTAATCCTCCCGAAAGTAGACACGCAATCGGTCTCTCAGTTGTTAAATATCTTTTTTCAACAGATTGAATAAGGTATGTTTGTATTCCGCGATTAATCCAACTCATATCCATACTATTTAAAGAAAATCCGGGTTCGTGGTAACTTTCATTATCTATATTCGTCCAATATGCCAACGCAGAACTATTTAGATTAAAAGAACTATATGTGCCTGGTTTAAATTGTGAAATTGTAAGTTCATCTGGATTTTGGTTACAGAAATCAGATAACATTTTTAATTCAGACGCAAATCCTAGAACTCGACCGGGATATTTAGTGTTCTTTAAAAAGTATAGGGGTCGGATTCCGTAAGGGTCTCGTGCGATATATATATTAGATTCCAAATGTGTATGATTGTTGTCACAAAGAGCAAACGCAAAAACACCGTCTAACATTTTTAAGGTTTGTTTAATACCATATCTTTTATAAAGATGAATAATAACCTCACAATCTGAATTTGTTTTTGGAGTAACATCCATTAATTTATATAATTCCCTGTAATTGTATATTTCGCCATTACAAATTAAATGAATGTTATCAATCGTAATTGGTTGATTCGAAATGTCATCAAGTCCGTTAATTGCTAACCGATGAAATCCGAAAATAGCATTCATCGAAATATGTTGTAAATCTGAAAATTCGGGTCCCCTGTTTTTCCCTTTCATAAACTGACACTTAATAAATTTATCATAATTTACTTCACTATAATTAAGAAGAGTAAAAATACCGCACATTAGTTATTAAATCTATATGTTTGATTTTAATATTGTTGAGGCCCAATATATATAATATATTTTATATATATATGACTTCAGCATCACACCGAAATAACGAAATAAATTCACGAATTTATGATAGAAACCTGCCATCCCAATTAATTCAACCTTATATTAGTGTTCGACCAGTAATGACAAAATATTCTATTTTACCGATTGTTGATCCTAGAAAACAAAATTCCGTAAAAATGGAAATAATGCCAACTTATAATTTAGAAAAAGTTTTTAATCCGGGAAATACCACTTCTCCATGGTCTGGTTATTCATCAAATGTAAATGTTGAATCCGATTTGAAAGGTCAAATTTTCGCGCTTCAAAAATGCGACCAATCTGTTTATGTACCAAATAGTAATAGTGACTTATACAATTATTCCTTTAAACCATCGATTGTGTCAACAAGACATAATCCACACAGTTTATTATTTAAGGAGGAAAGATATAATGAATTTAATCCTATCCCCGAAAACACCCACATATCTTTGTTTAATACCGCAACAAGAAACCAGATTCAAGATGACTTATAATGTTATGTAATATAATAGTATGAAAAATGAATTTAGTCTTCCGTCCTTTTATTTACACCAGATGAACGCATTTTTAATTCTGATTTCATTATTTTTACTATTTATAAATTATTCAAAGATAAAAAAAATAGAACCATATCAATCAGTTGTATTATCGTTATTGCTTTCTTTAGCAGTGGGTGTTCACGGGTTGTCTCATTTAGGTGCCGAATATATTTACGGTTATAATCCAATACGGAATATGTTATTGGTTTAATATATAATTGTATATTATGTCCAACACACCTATAAATCAAATGACTCTTGATTATTTTAAAATTAAACAACAATCTAAACCCATTTTATCAAAAGCAAGTAAAAAGGATATACATTTTTATAGAAAAAGAGTAATACAATTAACGAAGGATTTGTTATCACCAGACGAAGATTTACAAGAGTTATTTCCGGATATAAAATATGCGTTTGATATTTATGTAAAAAATTGTGTAGAATATTTCAAAACTTTAGATAAATCAGACATATTACAAGAAGATTACAAAAATATAGAGACTGAAATTAATATTGTCGCGGAAGATATGCCAGATATACAGGACGCACCGGATGATATGACGAAACAAATAAATAAATTAATCATGAAAAAAACTAAGGATGAAAGGTGTACGCTAGACAAATTTATAAAAAGGACTATTATAAAACTAGATGAACCGTTTATACCTGTTCAAAAAGAAATAAATCTAAAGGACCCCGTTTTAAGAATTAAAGGTATTCGTAAAAAGAAAAATATAGATAATAATTATGATGAACCACACGAGAAAAAAGAAGAGACAATCCAACCGTCGTCAAGTTAAATCTAAAGGTGGAACTTTTAAAAAGATGGTTAAACTAAGATGTAGTCCAAAACCAAATGTCAACAAGATAAATGATTTTAGTTGTTATACAGACACTTCTTTATTTGAGTTGAGAGATTTGTGGAATAAAAGACACCCAGATAAACTAATCAGTAGTAATGAACCGAAAGTAATTTGGGAATTATTAAGTGAATATATGAAAAACGTGTGTAATAAAGAATCGTGTTGGTTAAAACAGAACTTTGTGGCAACAAATAAGATTACTGATTTTATTGATGATTTTGCTCCTGTATCTCCATCGGAATGGAAAAAAAACCCTAACGAATGGTTATCTAGCGTTGACATTATAAGAGTTATGAAACAATACGAGAAGGCGTATAAATGCTTTGAATTTTTTGGTCCATCTCCAATTGATTTTGATACTAAAACATCCAAAACCAAATGTGTCTGGGATGAGATTTGTAATATAAATGTGGAAGACCAAATAAAAAGAGGTAAAACAAAGTTAGGGTTTATTTTTAATACAGACCCACATTACAAATCCGGACAGCATTGGATTTCTTTATTTGTAAATATTAAAAAAGGAACAATATTTTTCTTTGATAGCGCCGGTAATAAAATCCCAAAACAAATAAAAAAGTTGGTTGACAAAATTATACGACAAGGACGACAACTTAATAAATCGATGGTATTTGACCAAAATTATCCGGTTGAGCACCAATATGGTAATACAGAATGTGGGATTTATTCTATTTATTTTATAGTTCATATGTTAGAAGATAAAGTTTCGGCATATTATTTAAAAAACCATATTTTAAAGGATGAGTATATGGAGAAATTCCGAAAGTTATATTTTAACGAAAATTTGTAATGTGTTAAAAAGTATATAAAATAATGTATGTGATAAATAATATAAAATGAATAAATCTGATTTTATATTAAATGATAATATTGAACTACTTTGGGAATTAATTGTTGACACAGATATTGTAAAAATGAATTTTAATTATATTGAAAAAATCAAAGAGACATTTAATTCAATTCTTCCTATTTTTTATGATAGAGAAAAAAATAATTCGGCAGATTTAATGACACTTAATAAGATGTTTATTTCGGTTATTATTAATAAAATAAAAGGTGAATTTTTTAAAGAAAAGGAAATAGTTACAAGTAAGGATATAAAAAACGAAAGAATAAATAAGTTTGATACCGAACTAATGAAACAAAAAAACGATTTTGAGAGTCATAACACAATCAAAGTTCCTCCAGCACCAAAATTTAACGATAAATTGGACGACCCGCTTGAAGATATGGAATTAATTATTAAACAAACGATTGCTAAACGTAATTTTGACGTTGAGCAGTTTAATAAAGATATTTCTCCCAATTTAAATTCTGATTTTTTAAAGTCGACAGAAACGTCTATAAAAAAAGAAAAGGATACCTTAAATAAAACGAATGAATTGAAATATATTAAAATAGATAATAAGGAGTTGGGAAATACAATTATAAATAATAATTTGATTGAGTTACCTCCGTTAAAAAAACATACACATACAGATTTTAATAAACGCATTTCTTGGGGTTCAACAACGGTAACCAATTATAACGAACAATTCGAGGATATTCCCCCAATCCAGAATAATAATATTTTATTAAAACTGAAACAGATAAAAACACCTGAACCCGAAATGGTTGATAATGCCGAAAGTATAACTCTTGAACACCTAAATAATAAAATATATATATTAACAAATATGGTTCAATTCCTTACAGATAAATTATGCGGTCCCTAATTCACAATTTGTTTAAATACTTGTGTTCCATCTTCGTTAAATTCATAGGTTCCAATTTGTATTGGGTTTAATCCCTTATTTTCTAACGCCTCTTTATAACTAGATAAATCATAAATATACCATAAAGACTTATTTATTATACGATAAACATACTCAACACCATTAATTTTTATGGATTTACCAACCCACTCAAAGTCTATTTTATTTGTTCTTAATGTATTATCACTTTGTTGTTTCGAATAATCAGGAACATACGAAAATTTAGAACTATCTGGGTCGGCAAAATTCATACAAGAAATCTTTTCTTTTCCGTGTGGATAAATAGAACAATCAAAAGAGGTTTCTTTAATTATTTTAGTTAATTGATTACTTAATTTCTCTTTTATTGTGGAGGTTTCAAATAATAATTGGTCACTTGTTACAGGAACTGCCGGTAACCCTTTGCTTAAATCTTTTCGTTTAAGTTCAATCGCATCATCGCTTTTTAATTGTTTTTCCGAAAAAACCATTAAATAAATAAATACAACAACGGTTTGTAATTCTTTTGGTAAATCTGTATGACTACATATACGACGCGCGCGACCGATAACTTGTTCGGTTCTTACTGGATGCCAATATGGTTCCATAATATGAACGTATCGTGTATTTCTTAAATTAATACCTTCTGAACCCGATGACGTTATCATTAAAACCTTAATGATTTCACCATAATTGTTATTTTTAGAAAGTTCTTTTAATTTGTTTGAAATATTGGTTGGAATATCATCCCAAGAACTATTATAAATATTTCGGATAATTTCCTTTTCTTCAGGTGTTTCTGTTCCAGTATATAACGCATATTTTGGTTTAGTTAATTCATCCGCGTTAAAATCTAAATCCCATGTATCTACCCCGGTTTTTTTTATTTTAAATCTGGCAAACCCATTTGCTTCCAATACTAAACTAAATAACCCGACACCTTCAAGAGTTCTGAATTGACTATATATTAAATGTAATCCAATATAATTTGGGTCCTTAATATTTTCCAATACATGTAAAAATTTCGGACTATATGTTTGAAGTCCTTCAGGAGATAAAAACGTGGGCGCGTTATCCTTAATATATTGTATTTTTTGTGCTATTCTATCTTGGTAAGTAACATCAGATGAATTGTTAATAAGTTCGTCGCCTTCAACTTCTCCCTCATATAAATTGTTAACGTCAATATTATTTTCTATTTTTTTAGTTTCTTTTAAGACGTCAACCATATTTGAAACATCTTCATTGCCTTTTACATCTTTGTGTGTTCGTGGAAGAGGTCGATCAGGCATAACGAAATTACAGTATAACCGTGAAAAAATACGGTATGTTGAGGCAGCTTCTTCATAAATGTCGCCTTTACCCTTTTTCGGTTTTTCGGTTTTTCGTTCTTCAACGCGCGCCTTTTCATAAATTTTAAATTGGAAATCGCTCATTTTAATATTAACCACAAAATAATCCAATGATAGGGTTTTTGTAAATGTTGGTAATAAATCTTCTTGTGCGCTACGAAAATATGAAGATAACCCAATAATTCGTCTTTTAAGTCCATCAACGTTTTTTATTTCTTTGGTTACGTTATCGATATATTCTCCAGAAAACAACTCTAATTTATCAGGTAGTGCTTTAAAATTGTGAATTTTAACTCCTTGAGGAAGTATTTCAATATTGTTTTGTTTCAAAATAGTAATTATGTTTCTTTCAAATTCTGAGTTGCTTATAAAGTCTTTATTTAAAACTAATTCACCTGCTTCGTTTACGACTTCGTCGGTGACACCATGATACCCCGTTTTATTAATTACGTTATTAAACCCGAATGGGTTTCTGGTTATTGTTAATATTTTGCTGGATGACGAGTAATCAATATAATCTAATGTTTTTTCTTTAACAAATATATCTTCAAAAAAGAATTTATCTACTTTTTTAGATGTGTTTACCTGTAATGGAAACTCCCATGTTTTTATATATCCTCGTAAGATATTAAACAAAATACCGAATTCGTTCGGATAATTTATAACGGGTGTTCCTGTAAGTAAAACGATACGTGTGTCTACAGCACTCATTAAATATTCATATAATTTAATTGATAAAAATTTGGGTTGGTGTTCTTTCTCTCCTCTATTGGAAATTGGAATATCCTTTTCTTTTTCTAGTTTGTTGACAATTCTACTAATTAAATTGTGGGCTTCATCAATAATGACTACGGCACCATCAAATAAATTTTTTGTATAATTATCCGTTAATGTGCTTAATGCTGAGTTTCGTAACCCGTTATAATTTATAAACGTATATTTACTTTCAATCATTTTATCCAATTGTTCATCTAATGATTGTTTTGATTCTCCTGATAACTTTGCGTAATTGGAGGGTTCTCTTACATTAACAAACCAAGCACCATTTTTTTTTCGTATATATTCAAGTGGTAAACTTAATACATTTGATAAAACAGGCAATAACTCCGGATTGATAGTTATATCTACCCATTTCCAATATTGATTTCTACGAAATAATAAATCTCCGCATTTTTTCAATTCAACCATATAATTTTTTCTTAATGATGCCGGAGTCATAATAATAATTTTTTTATTATCCTTCATACCTTCCGCAATCGATATTGACGTACACGTTTTACCTGAACCAAGACCGTGGTATAATAACAAACCGCGATAAGGAGTATATAAATTTAAATAATCTCTTGTTATTTTTTGGTGTATTAATAGAGATACATTTCCGGATGATTTTCCTATATTGGCACAAGTAATATTTTCTGTTCCGGATAATTCCTTTTTATAAGGTTGGAAAATAGAATTAATATTATTAATGTATTTTTCTCGGTTATTCATATAATAATTCGAAACTTTTACAATTACATTTGGTTGTTTTTCGGGTAAAAACTTTGTAATTGGTCTATTATCAATCTCAACGTTTATTTCAGGACCTATAATAGAAACTCCCTTGTTAACTGGTTCTGTTATTCGAACGGGTTTTTCAGTTTTATATTCAAAAACATCTTCATCATCTTCCAACATTAGTTTTTTCGACGGTTTTATAGGTTTAACAAGTTTAATGGGTTTTATTGGTTCATTAAGTTTTTGAATTTCTGTAATGTTAGGATTTACTCGAACCTTTAATAATTTATTGGATGCTAATTTGTTTTTAAATAAATCCATATTAAATCCTTTTTGTCTGTCATCAATCATTACAATAGATTGTGGCGGTTGAATAGTTCCAGGTTGGTTTATTATTGAAGGGGGTTCAGGAATAATTATGTCAACCAAAGTATGTTTTTTAATATTTGGTTTAATTTTTAATGTCTCTAAATAATTAATCATACCTTATATAAAACACATATATAAAACTTTTAACACCTTTTAACATTTAATTCGGTTAATTATCATTATGTATAAATAATGATAATTAATAATACTATTGTGTTGACATCCATTAAAAATCCTAAATATATTATTCAATATAATCTTCTAAATTTTCGGTAATAAATGTAATTGCTTCATTACACGCGATTTGCTCTGCTTTTCTTTTTATTTTGTGTTGTCCTTCGCCCATAAATAAAAATATTTTTCCGTTTGTGTTAACATACTCGTGGATATGTTTAAATGTTTTGATTTGATTAATGTTTATTGCTTCCATATAATTTAAATTATAAACTGGTTGTCCCAAACATAAATAAACGCCCATTTTATAACCAACATCAGGGTCGTGGTTTATTTCAAGATAATGGGGTGTAACTTTAAACTCTTTTTGAATTTTAACTTGTAAAATATTCTTATAATTATCATCATTTTGAATTAATGCTATCCAATCAATATGTGTTTCAAATATATTTTCTACGAATTTTTGGGCAATTTGAAACCCAGGACCAGTAACGAATACATTTGTAAACCAAGCATCTTCATCCTTAATATTTATTTTGTTGAAATCCAAAAATAGAGCACCTAAAAAGGATTCGAATAAACACCCTAATTTTTTTAAGTTAGTCCTGATTTTTTTTTCTTCAGCATGTTTCGATAAAACTAACCATTTATTTAAATGCATTTCCATTGCGATTTTTCCGATAGCCTCGTTTTTAACAATTGCGATTTTCTTCTCTGTCATAAACCCTTCATTTTCTTTAGGAAACCTTCTATAAAGGTAATATTTGGTAATTAATTCTAAAACACCGTCTCCCAAAAATTCTAGTCGTTCATTAGATTTAGTGCTTAATTTCATACAATCCGGTGGTTTCTCAACGATAGTTATATTTTGTTGTATATTTTCAAAACTTGAACGCTTTGTGTAAGACCTATGAATAAACGCGCGTTTATATAATGCGAGGTTGTTAACAATTGGAGGAACTCCGTATTTAGTAAGAATAGATTGAACTTCGCTCAATGTAATCTCGACATTTAAATTGTTATATGGGTTAAAAATAAGTCCATCGTCACATTTAATAATATCATCTTCATAATTTAAATTAATCATTAAGTATTTACAGTTTTACTCTTTATATTATTTAAGTTATTAGATTTAGAATGATATTTTAATTTTTCAAAAATATAATATTTTAATATTATATAATATGGTTTATATGTCTGGTAGTAAAAACGCGAGATATTCCGCATCAATTTGTAACAGAACTAACGTTTGTGGAGGAATCAAAAAAGCAGGTATTGCTTCTAGAATCGGTCTTTTTATGCAATCTAATCCAAATTTGATTGGAGCACCTCAATCATTGCCTAAAACTTGTGATGTTAGCAAGACAATTCAAACTCAAAAATATGGTTATCGCGCTGTTCATGGAGGTAATATGGGTTAAATATTATTAACCAATATTCATATCACGCAATAATATCACGCAATAATATCACACAAATTTAATTTAGGTGATATTAATATTTTAATATGATGGTTGTTCTGCCAAAAACATATTACTAAACCCTCCAATTTTTAAAACAGAATATCCCAAACCCTTTAGAAAATCTGTTAGGTCAGTATTTATATTATTCATTTCAAATAATATCTTTGGATAATTCGATTTTTTAAGGGTATTTTGAGAAAATAATAATGCGTTTAATTCGTTGTCCTCAATATCTATCTTAATAAACCCGATATTATCAATGTTAAAACTATCTAGGGTTCTAATATTTATTTCTTCTGTTTGTAAAATATTGGATGTGTTGACAATTGACGACCCTCCGCCATCTAAACTACATATATTTAATATTTGTTTTCCAACTTGGTTTTCAGACCCTAAACCGATATTAATACATTCAATATTTTTAATGTTAGATAACGCAACGCTTCCACATAGTGAATAGAATGACATTTTTTGTGGTTCGAATGCGTATACTGTTTTACAATGGTCTGATAAACTAATAGAGTATGTTCCTGAATGTGCTCCTATATCTAAGAAATTTTTATATTTTACACATAGTTGCTTACACCATTCAATCAAGTTTTTTTCAAATAGACCGTGGTCTATATAATAAGTTATGTTATTTTTTGGTAATATGTAAACTTTTTTATTGGTTAAAGCAATAACTTGATTTGTTTTATCACATCCGGTATCTGAAGTAATTTCTTTGGTTAATATAAAATAATCGCACATTATATTTGTATTTCATATATCTTTAAATACTTATTTATTACCAAGATAATAAATGTAAACAATATTGTTATGAATTTACCCCCGTATTACTAATCGACTACTCTAGAGACGCGCTCAGGTGGGTTAATATATATTATCATTAAATAATTTAATAACATTTTATTAAATTATTATTATTACCTGGAATGTTTATTAAAGTCGATTATAGAGAACACGAATTATTAACAAAGATTAATTTATTAATTCCTTCAAATCCCAGTTTTAAAGAAATTCAAGTAAAAACCGAAAATTTGGATTTAGGTGATATTATTATTTCAAATAATGAGGAGGATTTATTAATCATCGAGAGAAAAAGTATAAGTGATTTAATCAGTAGTATAAAAGATGGTAGATACGAAGAACAATCATTCAGATTAGACGGATTAACCCATCATAAACATAACATAATATATTTAATAGAAGGAGATATAAACAAAATCAATAAGTTTCAAGATAATAATGTCGACAAGTTAATGGTTTATTCCGCAATTTTGTCTTTAAATTATTACAAGGGGTTTTCAGTTTTAAGAACATTATCTATTGAAGAAACCGCGCTTTTTATTTGTAATAGCACACATAAAATGACTAAAGAAGATATTAAGGGAACTAAAACACCCTATTATTCCAACGTTTCTGAAATAAAAGAGGTTGATGAGACCTCCCCTAAAAATTATATTAATGTTATAAAAAAAACTAAAAAAGATAATATTACAATCAATAATATTGATGAAATTATGTTGTCGCAAATTCCTGGTGTTAGTTCAGCAATCGCTATAGTTATTATGAATAAGTTTGAGACACTACAAAATTTATTAAATAAATTAAATGAAGACTCGACGTGTTTACAAAACTTGACTTATACCAATTCCAAAAACCAAATACGCAAATTAAATAAAACTTCTACCGAAAATATAGTAAAGTTTTTGTTAAAAAAATGAATAATATTTTAATACAATATAATATAAAATGAAAGGAACACATTTTCAAATTTTTTTAGGGATGTTATTCATACTATTTATAATTTATATTCTGTTAAAATTTACGACAACCGTAGAAGGATTAGAAACATTGACACCAATATCGTCTGGAGAAGGCGGAGTTGCTGGAAATGCGGATTCATACGCATCCACAATAAAATCAAATACTATTAAACAACAAGATACTTTTTTAATTAGTAAATATCGTAAAAGTTATGAAACAGTCATATTAAATTTAGACGATTTAATTAATAATCTAATGTTACAAACAACCTTAAATATTGATAGTAATGGTAAAATCGAAAAAGTATTGGAAAGTTTTAAAACCTTAAATACTTTATCCGAATCGAAAAAGGCTTTAAATCAAGTTATGCAATTTGTGGATAGTCAAAAATAATTAAGGTGTATATAGTTTCACCTCGTTACCCGCATAAACACCCTGATCAACTAACGATTGAGTATACTCCGCACCACCCCAATTGTCATCCATCGGGTCTGGACTATAAAGCATATTTTCGGTTTGTTGGTGAATTGTATCTAAAGGCGTGCTGGTTCCAACATAATATGAGGATGCGTCAAATGCTGGATAAGAGTTCTTATTATATGGATGGTCGCTTTGGGTTGCGTCGACAAGTAGAGTTGGATTTGGATTTTTTGGAATAACGTTCGGAGAAATGACCGGAGGTAATCCGCCTTGTGGTTCAGTAACACTTGGTCTAACTTTATAAACCTCATTACCTTGTGCGTCATATGTTTTTTGTAAATATAATACCGGACATCTTATGCCTTGACTTCTTTGCCAACTCAAAAACTCAACATAATCTTCTAAATTATTAAATTTTACAGGATTTACACCTGGAATCTTTGCTAATTTAGAATTATATAAATAAAAATGTTTATCGTGTTGTATCAGCATATTCGGACACCGTGTATCGTCGTTATTAGTTAGTCCTTCCATAAATTTAGAATTTCCACTTTTTAGATAAAAAACGAGTCCTAATATAAATATAGTTATAACACAATAAATAAGTAATGACATATATATTTAATAAGGATAAAATTAAGTTATATTTTTATTTCTAATGTTACTTTATAAATGAAAATTTTACACATTGACCCTACAACGCAAAACGTTAACGACTTTAATAATGATATTAGTAAAAATAATAACTCCGCGTTTGTTCTTTATTATATGGTTGGATGTGGTCCATGCGAAATGACACGTCCCGAATGGAAAAAGATTGAGGATATCTTAGGTCAGGACATTAAAGAATCCGATATTATTATAGCAGATATTAACCAAGACGTTTTACAAAATTCAGATTTAAAACCAAAGTATTTAACAGAACAAAACATCTCTATTAACGGGTTTCCTACAATTCATTATGTTTCAAAAAACGGGAAATTAGTTGAGGAGTATGACGGTCAAAGAACTTCAGACGCATTTAAAAAATGGATTGAATCTAAACAAAAAATGTCGGGAGGAGGAAAACGACGTAAACGAACCAAATCAAGACGAAGTAAAAGACGAACCCTAAGAAAAAGACGACCCAAGTCAAAACGAAATAACCGGAGAACTCTAAGTAATAAAAAATAGATGTCAACAACAGATAATAATATTTACATATAATATGATTAGTAATATAGTTTTTATATTATGTGGATTACTTTCAGGTATTATTTCCAGATTAACCGGTGTTGGAAATTCATTTGTAATATTTACTTTAATTTATTATTTTGATTTAATTGAAACATCTAAAATAGCGGGAACAATAGTGTATGCTTTATTACTCCCAGTATTAGTTGGTATATATAATAATTCCCAATTAGGAAATATAAATTTTTACGTTGGAAATGTGTTAACACTTTCAATGGTATTAGGTGGATTTTTAGGTTCTAAAATAACATTATCAACTAAAGAAAATGTTGGTATTACTCGTAAAAGACTTGGTGGAATAATGTTAATTATTTGTGGTATAATGATACTTTCAAAATAATGTCGACAAATATAACAAATAAAATTGAATTAAATATAAAATTGTATCTTACTTCAACTATAAAAAATGGATAAAGTGTTTAAACTCGTTGATTTTAACGTTTATAACGGAAAGTGTAATGAAGATACCGCAAGCGAAAATGATGAATCTAGAACGTCTTACACAGACGACAATATTTTCTTAATTCAAATTTTTGGATTAAATACTAAAGGTGAAACGTGTTCTATTATTGTAAATAATTACAAACCGTTTTTCTATGTAATGGTAAATGATACCTGGAATACCTCAACTAAATTGTTGTTTTTGGCAGAAGTAAAACGTAAAATGGGTAAATTTTATGAAAATTCGATTACTGAATGTATTATCGTAAAACGAAAAAAACTATACGGTTTTGATGGAGGAAAACAACATAAGTTTATAAAACTAGAATTCACAAATATGAACGCATTTAATAAAGCAAAAAATTTATGGTATGGTGAGTATACTGATTCTGGTAGAAGTTTGTTAAAGCACGGGTATCCGTTTATGGATACAAATACACTATTGTATGAAGCAAACATTCCTCCATTATTAAGATTCTTTCATATTCGAGATATAAGTCCATCTGGATGGGTTGCCTTGCCAAATAACAAATCAATACTAATAACCAAAGAGTGTTTCAAAACAACAACCTGTAATTTCGAAATAATTATTAATTATAAAGATATTATTCCTTTAAATGATAAGGAAGATAGAGTTCCTTATAAAATATGTAGTTTTGATATTGAGGCAAGTAGTAGTCACGGAGATTTTCCTATTCCTATAAAAACGTATAAAAAACTAGTTACCAATATTATTGAATATTTTGAAAATTTAAATATGCATATAACTCCTGAATTATGTAAAAATATCCTCAGACAAATTATATTAACCGCATTTAATTATGAACAAATGGAAAATATTGACCTGGTATATCCCATAAAAATGATAACTAAACCCGAATTAATGATTGCGATTGAACGATGGTTATCAACACCAATAAAAAACTATAAAAATACATCCGAATTTCGTAATATGTCAACCATTGAAAAGATGTTTGAGATAATGGGGAAAAATATGGATGATAACGACGAAGATGAACATAATAGTAAATATATAAAAATGTCGAATGGACCAACAACAACAATTGTTGATATGTTGTGCGACACCAAATTCGACAGAGATATTAAAATAAATGAAATAAACTTTTCGTTAATTTCCAATTTCCCAAAATTAGAGGGAGATAAAGTTACGTTTATAGGTTCAACGTTTTTAAATTATGGAAACCCAGACCCACATTTAAATCATTGTATCGTATTAGGTTCTTGTTCTCAAATACCTAATAGTGTGATTGAATCATACAATACAGAAAAGGAAGTATTGCTTGCGTGGAAAGACTTAATTCAACGAGAAAATCCAGATATTATTATTGGATATAATATATTTGGGTTTGATTATGAATTTATGTTTAGACGTTCTGAAGAGAATAATTGCTCTGAAGAATTCCTACAATTATCTAGAAATATTAACGAGGTTTGTGCTACAAAAGATACCGATACAAACAAGTATAAGATTGAAGAAAGCAGTATTCAAATCGCGAGTGGACAACACGAATTAAAATTCATAAAAATGAATGGGAGATTACAGGTTGATTTATATAACTTCTTTCGTCGTGAAGAGAATTTAACCTCATATAAACTTGATTATGTTTCAGGACATTTTATTGGTGATTATGTAAAAGAGTTGGAATATGTTGATACCACTACCAAAATTAAAACGTTTAATATGACTGGATTATTAGAGGAAAGTTATATACATTTTGAAGAAATTGGTTATTCTGTTGATTATTATGAGAATGGTTCAAAATATAAAGTAACTTCTGTTGACAAATCAACCAATACGTTTCAAATTGAGGGTATTGTAAAACCAGATTTCACCAAAAAAGTCAGGTGGTGTTTAGCAAAAGATGACGTTACACCCAAAGATATATTTAGATTAACTAATGGAACTGCGGATGATAGAGGAGTAATTGCGAAATATTGTATTCAGGATTGTAACCTAGTTCATTATTTAATGAATAAAGTAGACATATTAACCGGGTTTATTGAAATGGCAAAGATTTGTAGCGTTCCAATTAATTTCTTGGTTATGAGAGGTCAGGGTATTAAATTAACAAGTTATATTGCTAAAAAGTGTCGTGAAAAATTAACCCTAATGCCTGTGATGGAAAAGGGACAATTAGATGATGGTTATGAAGGCGCAATTGTTTTAGAACCCAAGTGTGATTTATATTTGGATAATCCTGTTGCTTGTGTTGATTACGCCTCTCTTTATCCATCATCAATGATTAGTGAGAATTTATCGCATGATAGCAAGGTTTGGACCAAAGAGTATGATTTAGCAGGAAATCTTGTTTGTGAAACCGGAGAAAAAAATAAAAGCGGGGTCTTTATTTACGATAACCTTATTAATTATAGTTACGTAAATATTACATATGATACATATCTTTATGTAAGAGATACGCCTACATCGGCAGCTAAAAAAATTAAATCGGGAACCAAAATATGTAGATTTGCCCAATTTCCAGAAGGAAAGGCAATTATGCCTTCTATCTTGGAAGAATTATTAACCGCGCGAAAAAAAACCCGGAAATTAATTCCACAAGAAAAAGACGAATTTATGAAAAATGTATTGGATAAACGTCAAATCGGTTATAAACTTACCGCAAATTCTCTTTACGGACAATGTGGAGCAAAAACGAGTTCTTTTTATGAAAAGGATGTTGCGGCATCAACTACCTCAACAGGTCGTCTGTTACTTAATTATGCCAAAAAAATAATTGAGGAGGTATATGGAGACGCAATATTTAATAATGAAAAATATGGACTTATTAAAACCAAAGCTGAATACATATACGGCGACAGTGTTGCGAACTATACTCCTGTTTATGTAAAAGTAAATGGTATAATAGAAATAATAACAATCGAAGAATTATCAAATAAATACGGTAATTCAAAATGGGTTGTGTGTTTAGAAGAAGGTAAACAAGAAAAAGAATATTGTGAATTATCCGATGTTGAAACCTGGACTGAAAACGGTTGGACTAAATTATACCGTGTAATTAGACACGCCTTGGCAAGTCATAAAAAAATGATGCGTATATTAACACATACTGGATTAGTTGATGTTACAGACGACCATTCACTTATTTTAAAATCTGGCGAAGAAATTTCCCCAAAAGATGTGTTCGTTGGAACCGAATTACTACACGGAAATTTACCAATAAATGATGATATTTATGAAAGTATTAATGAGGATGACGCGCAGGTATTTGGATATTCAATTGGAGATGACTTTTGCGATATATTATCACAAGATTACGATAATAATTATAACCTAATACCAACCCTAATTATTAATAGTAATATAAATGTTCGTAAAGCATTCTTTGATGGAATGATTGATGGGATGTATTCTGTATGTGATAAAGACCGCGATGGAAATATAGTAATTTATCAAAAAAATCAAATTAGTGCGTCACATATTTGTTGGTTGGCTTCAAGTATTGGATATTCAACATCGTTGAATACAAGAAAAGATAAACCAGATATTTATAGAATTACAATATTATCAGAACCCAAACAACAACCCTCTGACGCCATTAAGAAAATTATAGACATTCCTTATCAGGGTTATGTTTACGATTTAACAACTGAAAATCACCATTTCGCAGCAGGAGTTGGGAAATTAATAGTTCATAACACGGATTCTGTATTCTTTACATTTAATTTACAAACCCATGATAATATTCCAATTCGTGGTAAAAAGGCGCTTGAAATTACAATCGAATTAGCACAAGAAGCAGGACATTTAGCATCGAAGTTTCTCAAAGGTCCTCACGATTTGGAATATGAGAAAACATTCATGCCTTTCTGTTTATTATCTAAAAAAAGGTATGTAGGTATGCTTTATGAAACCGACCCGAATAAATGTAAAAGGAAGGAAATGGGAATTGTGTTAAAAAGAAGAGATAACGCGCCGATTGTTAAAGATATATATGGTGGAATTATTGATATTTTAATGAAAAAACAAAACATCCAAGAAGCAATCGATTTCTTAAAATCGTGTTTGAATAATTTGGTTAATGAGAAATATTCAATGGATAAACTCATTATTACAAAATCGTTAAGAAGTGGTTATAAAAACCCCAAAAGTATCGCACATAAAGTATTGGCGGATAGAATCGCAACAAGAGACCCAGGTAATAAACCTACTTCGGGAGATAGAATTCCTTTCGTTTATGTCAACAACACAAATAAAAAGGCATTACAAGGAGAAAGAATTGAAACTCCTCAGTTTATTATTGATAATAATTTAAAGATTGATTACACGTTTTATATTACTAACCAAATAATGAAACCGGTCCAACAAGTATTTGCCCTTGTGCTAGAAAAGATATGGACTATGCAGAAAAAGGTATCCAAAATATCCAATTTTAAAAAAGAGGTTAAATTATTATATGATACAACAGATCCAGAAAAAATAGATGATAAATTAGAAAAATTAAAAAATAAAGAGGTTAAAATATTATTGTTTGATACCTATCTAAGAGAAACCAATAACATCAAAGATGGAAATCAAAGTTTGGTTAATTTCTTTGGTGTTAAACCAAAGGTATAAAAGCAAGATACAAGAATAAATCACAAGAATAAAAAATAAATACACAAATATTTATTTTTTATTTTAACTCATATTATGGGTAAAAACTATTTGAAACATCAGTTGTTAATACATCATTATATTCTCGAGCATATTGTCTTCTCAAATCATCATTATTTGAAATATCCCGAAATCGGAATGTTTGGGGTTCGATATATGACACACTAGTTGTAATTGGTTCTGTTTGTGTTTGTATAAATGTGGTATTTATTGTTGTGGGTGTTTCTAATGTATTATCTGCTCTATATTGTCTTATATCATACCTACAAATAGGACATATACATTTAGACAAAAACCAAGTATTTAATGATAACGAATTAAATAAGTGGGAACAATAATTAATTTGTGTAACTACGTCGTCTTGAACAAACGGGTCTTGTGTAATAGGACAAATAACATTTACAGGGTTAAGTATATTTCCAAAACGCACCAATCGTGTTGCTGTTGTGATTTGTGTAATTGTTGGTATTATTGCTATAGGTTGTAAAAATTCTTCGTTTGAAATTGTGTGTGTTCTATTAGGACGCCTTGCTCTACGAATATCTATATAAGGTGTTGTATTATTACGATATTGTCTATTTATACTATTTTGTTCTAAATTTGCTTCATTCGATTGAAAGAATATATAATCGATATTAGTTCGTAATTCTCTTAAATAAGCATTTAATCCTTGCATTTCAAGGAGGGTATTATTATACATATTTATGTAATTATTTATCATTCTTCGTTGGTCATGTGTTAGTTGTGTATTTTGCGTATCATTAAAATATCTCATATAATATGGATTTAAGTGGGGCATATTTATAATTAGTTTTTTAAACTTTAAATATTAGTTAGACTTTATGTTTTTATTTTTCCTGTAAAAAAAACAATATGCCTTTGTTGTTATTAAATTTTCTAAATTTGTAACTTCGGTTACTATTGTGTCATTAAAATGATACCATTTACCATTAGCATTTTTTACAAATGATGTGTAGTGTCCTCCAAGAACTGAACCACTATGATTACATATTCCATATAGATCATACATACACTTTTCGGAATTGTATCCAATCATATATTCATTTAAATCTAAATTGGTTAAAGGAAACTCAAGTAATATTTGGTTTTTGCGATTGCTTGAATTAAACCGTTTAATGTCAATTACTAATATTTTCGGAAAACTCCAGTAAGATATTTGTTTTTTAACAGATTGTTTCTGTTTTGTTTTTTCATTATACCACGCATTATCCCCTTCTAAAATTTCCCCTTCGTGATATAACTCAAAACAATCCATTAAGGTTGGACTTTTTATGTTAGGTGGTATTGGTAAATCTATGATAAAATATGGTTCGGGTGAATTGCTTAAAACGGTATTATCTTCTAGTGATATGATTTGAGAAATATGAATACCATAAAATAAATCCCATATTTCAGAATATTCGGTTGAATATATTTTTTTAATCATACTAAAGCATTCAACCGCCAATTTATCTTTTTTATTAATTACTTTACCTGAAATAAGCATATTTACTTCTCTGGATAAAGACGCATGGAAACAATCTATTATAAAAAATAAAAATTCCGGTAAATCGTTCTGTTGATACCCTATAAAATTATTACTTCCTTTTTGTTTAGCAAGTGATTGAATACTTTTTAAAAATTTAATGGGAGACACCGTGCTGTTTTCTGCCCACATTATGTCTTTCAATTCAATCCATTCTGTTAATAGGGTGCTTTCAATATTATTTTTGATTTTAGGTCTTAATTTATTTAACAAATTATTGAGTTCGTATGTGTGAGACAATACCTGCATAGCAGAATTAATAAAACACGTATTACCAAGATTATTTAATCCGGTTAATCCTTTATTTTTATATATTTTATGATTCATCAATAAAGGTGTTATATATTATGACCTATTTTTTTTATATAATTTATATGTTTTATTATGTTTATTTCGCATATTTTTAGTGTGGTTCTTTCGATTACGCTTAGAATTTTTATATTTTTTTGAATGTTTTTTATTTCCACCCCATGTGATTGATTTTGGTTCAATTAAATACATATCCTTGGATTTACAACCATATACGTGAAGATATCCTCCATATGCTTTGGAATTTATATTATTATTGTTTCCGGTTTTTAATCCGGAATTTAACGTTAAAATAAATCTATTTGCTGATAATCTATCACCTGCTAAAAAAAAACGTAAAGCATTACCACTTGAATTAAACGCTTCGTAGTTATCCGTATTTTTTGGACGAATGATGTTTTTGTTTCCTCCACCATATTTAATGACAGCTGTCATTTCTTGAGATATATCACCTAAACCTTTAAATAATGAAAAACTATAAAATAGATTAATTATAGTTAAATCTGTTATTTGATTATTGACAAATTTAAAATTCTGAGTTTCGTTGTTTTTAATGGAGGAAATTAACCTTTGTAAACTTGTAATTTTATTATTTTTTAACATAGACGACATTCTATTAAGCGCATTTATTAACGCAACACAAAGGGTAACATCCTTCCATTTTTTAGCAGGGACAGATTGTTTTGTTATTTTATTATAAATTTCAAAATTAGAAAATTTTTTATTAAATGTAAATGTCTGGTTATTACTTCGAATACTTATTGTATGTTTGTTACTTATTGTATTCATAATAATTTTATAAAAATCGTTACCTGATGGGTCTTTAAATCCGCAATTATATTTGTCCATTTTTTCTAATAGTTCGTTTTCTTTTCCACCTGATGGTTGAGAATCTATATAACTTGGATAATTATTTAAAACCATTTCTTTCCAACGTTCATCTAAATTTGCGGAGTTGTTAATTATATGCTTTTTTTGTGTTTTTAGATTTAATTTACAATTTAAGTTTCCTCTAACGTCAAATACACCTTCTAACTGTTTAATAACTGGAACAATATCATATAGTTTTTGTTTTTTATTGGATGGTTCTTGTTCGTTAAGATATTTGGGTTTGTTTGGAAATATTTGATTTCGAAACCACTCGGATGATGTGGATTCAACAGATGAAATATTGTTATTAAGTAATCCGATTTCAAAACATTTCCAATCCGGTGTCTCCTTCCACCCATCACAATTATATTTATCGTGTATATTACAAAAAGTAAATGCCATTTGTTTAATCATTTTTCTTATTACATCCTTCAACTGTTTAGTTTCTTGAGTTCCTCCTGTTTGCGGTTGTGTATTATTAGAACAAGATATTAGGATAGGCGATATAAAATAATTCATTGATTCATCGTATAATGTAATAAAATATTCGAAATTGCGAACATCTTCCGATGTGCTTATATTAGACAACTTACTTAAATATGAAGTAAAAATGCGAATTATGTCATCAATACATATATAATTTAAATAATCGTTAATATTATTAGGGACCGTATTTATGAAAGATTCAATCTTACTTTTAACATGTTCACCCCATTTCTTCTCATTTTCATTGTAATTATCGTAGTTTAAATTCACTTTGGTATCAGGACCTATTTTATTTGATGACGAAACGGGTGTCGAGGATTTTTCTACATTTTTAAATTGACTATTTTTATCTTCAGTATTAACAGAAGAAAAAGTATTATCTTTACTAGAAGTATTGTTACTTTGGTATAGTTCACTCATAATTGTTTCTCTCGAAACCCTACCACCAATAGTTTGAAGTGTGTTAGTTACGATATTAAATACATCATTATTTAATATATTTCCCGGAGTATTGTTTTGTGCGTTATATTTATTATCAACAGAATCATTCGTAGTATTATCCTCAATTATGGTGTTTACAAATATATGAATTAATTCCAAACATTGTTGTTCTATAAATTCAGAATCGGTTGGTAAATCAATGATAACAGGATATCCGCCATAATATTTCAGTTTACTGTTATTTAAAGAAGTTGCATTTGAAAATATCTTAACAATATTTTTTTTAGCACCTTCTAATTGAGAACCACCAAAATCGTGAATTTGGTCTGTGCCTAACACATTTAATAAATACCCCGACATGGTATCTCTATCTAATGTAACCATTCTAGGCGTAGACATACTTATAATATATAGTGTGTAAAATAAATCATTATCTACTTTATATAAAAAAAAGTAGATAATATATAATGGACGTAAACACAACTATTCAACCAATAGACATATCCAATAATTCTTTAATAAATCCTTCGGCAATTATATTATTCTTTTTAGTGATAATTAGTTACTTTATTTTATTTCTTTATTTAGGAAATAACTCCGTTACAGGGGATGGATCAAATAGCGGAAATAATTACGGCGGAAATATATTGATGATTATTGTAGGAATTATTTTTATAATTTTAATTATACTAAATGCGTTTCAGTATTTTTTTAGTATTAATGTGGTCGCGTCAATTAAAGACTTATTTACTGAACAACCCAAAATAAATATTGTTATTGACCAAAGCAAATATAAGTCTGTTGTTCCTGAAATAACAAACAAAAAGCAAGTGTTTAATATACCCGGTAATTATTACGATTATGAAAATGCGAAATCTATATGCCAGGCATATGGTTCTAAATTAGCAACATACGAACAACTAGAGGATGCGTATAATAATGGTGCGGAATGGTGTAATTATGGATGGTCAAGCGGACAAATGGGATTATTTCCAACACAAAAAAACACATTTAATAATTTACAAAAAATAAGTGGACACGAGAACGATTGTGGAAGACCAGGAATTAATGGAGGATATATTGCGAACCCAAACATAAAATTTGGCGTAAATTGCTATGGATATAAACCAAGAATTACACCCGAAGAAGAAAACTTGATGTCTTCGACAACGCCATACCCCCAAACCAAAAAAGATATTGAGTTCCAACAACAAGTGGACTATTGGAAAAGTCAAATACCTGAAATATTAGTTTCACCTTTTAATTATAATAATTGGAGTAAAATCTAATATTTACGTTTTTTAGTTCCTCCTTTATTTTTAGTTTTTTTATGTTTGGTTTTAGTATGTTTGTTTTGTTTTGGGTCTACTAAATTTAATAATTTATTGTAAACGTCATCATCGATTACATTATCTTCGTAACCATCCTCTTCTGTAGGTTCATATCCACCTCTAGGATTGTTAAAATATAATAATCCTCGAGGTATTGCTAAGTTTTCGAATAAGTCTGATACACTAGAACCACCTGATTGATTATTTTGTGTATTTATATTAAAAATTGGTGATAAATCTTTATTAAACAGAATCGAATTTATATTAAACCCTCCACTATATATTTTACCATCCGGATTACTATATAAAACTAAATCATTTTGTGAAAGTTCATCCATATAAAATACACTTATAATAATTAAACATTATAAATCCGCTTTATTTCTGGAATAATAGATACTTCTCTTTTACTTTTGATTTGTCCTATTATTTGTTTTAATTGTGTATCATTTTTTATAATTTCTCCTAAAGTTTTTTCTAAATATTTAAAGGTTAATGGTGCTATTATTTTTGTATTTTTAAATAATAATTTACCGTCGCTAATATTTATGGAAGAATCTGATAGTTTATGGGTAGATAAGATGCTGGCCGTTAGTTTTGCTTTTTTATCTCGAATTGCGTGTATTTTTTCATTCAACAGTTTTAGTTGATTATCACAGATAATCCATTCTTTAAGTTGTTCCTCCAACTTAGAATCCATTATTATAATTAATTATTTTATTTTCTAAAAGTTCTGCGTTTCTTAAATGTTCTATTTTTTTTACCGTATTTCTTGCTTAAAGTGTGCTGTAATCCAAATAAGGTAAATGGAACGGCTGCTTTATTTATCAATGAACCAATAAACCCTCCTCTGGATTTTTTCATTTTACGATTGCGTCTTTTACCGGCAACTTGTCCCTGGATACCGCGTATTGAGTTAGACGCGGCAGGGTAACCGGAGTTATTGGTTCCATTTTGTTGAAAAGTGTTGTTATATTGGGTAGGTTCATCTCCAACGGTTTTTAACATATAACTTTGTGAGTCACTGTAGGTTGCCGGTTCAGCGTGACCTGAAAATCCCCCCTTATGCGAATTTCTTCTTTTGGTGTGTCGTTTTCCGTGCATTTATATAATTAGTCAAGAAAATATTATAATATTTTGTTTATTATTTGTTTATTACGTAAAATTAATAATAACAATATTAATATTGCTAAAAGCATAATAAAAAATATAAAAAATATGGTAAATATCATATAAATGTATGGATTTATTATTTCTAAAATGGGTTTAAAACATATTTTTAATTCATTTTGAACGTCTTTTCTTTTAAAAATGTCTAAACAGGAACTTATCATTTCTTTCATAATAATTATAATTATATAATATTTAATGAGATTTATTGCGTGTGAGTAGCGTTAAAAAAATATGTATAATAGTTAATGGACAATATAGCGGATAATATAATTAATCCATCTGAATCTTTTGATTTTACGAATTTAACTTTAGCAAAACCAACTGGCGGACAAGGCGGAACCTATTTTACAAAAATATTGTGTAATAAAAACCCATTATATATCCAATCAACCAGTTTAACAAAAAATGGATTTAACAAAAGCGGGAAAAAATATTGTTGTGATTTAATGTTTGATAATAACTCGGAAGAATTAATTAATTGGTTTGAAAAATTGGAAATTAGAGCTCACGAACTTGTTTTAGAAAAATCCAAAGATTGGTTTAATGGAGACCTTGATTTAAACGATATTGAATCCGCATTTAATCCAATTATAAAGGTATATAAATCCGGTAAATGGTATTTAATTCGTGCGGTCGTTCAAACCAATACTTTAACTAATTTACAGAATATAAAAATTTATGATGAACACGAACGAGAACTTACAATGGAAGACGTTGTGCCTAATACGACAATTATATCCATATTAGAAATACAAGGTATAAAATTTACAAATAAAAGTTTTCAATTTGAACTTGCTATAATCCAAGTTATGGTATTAAAAAACTATTCTATTTTTGAAAATTGTTTAATTAAGCATAAAAAACGTTCTCCTTTACACAATGATGAACAATGTTTAGAAAAAAACACAAATAATGATGAACCACATCCAGTTAAAACGGAAGAGGTCGAAGATGTCGAACAGGACGATTTAGTTGAAAACGATAATATTCAAAGTGAAGATAATAACGAAGCAGACGAGGTCGAAACTTTAACGAAATTAATTAACGAAAATAATATTGATTTAGAAATTGAGAATTTAGATATAGTTCCTTATAATGAAAATAATAAGGATTTAACAGAAATTGAATTGGGGATTACTTTAGACAATAATTTAAAACCGATTACGTTAAAAAAACCCAATGAGATTTATTATAAAATATATAAAGAAGCAAAAAACAAGGCAAAACAAGCAAGGAAACACGCAGATATGGCATGTTTAGAAGCAAAAAATATTAAGGATAAATATATGTTAGATGATTTAGATGAAAGCGACAAAGATACAGATGACGAAAACACGGATTTTTAATGTGGGTTTATAATGTTTAGAATAATTAAATATATATAAAATTATTTTATAATCAAATTTATATAATGAAGATTTCTTTTAAACGAATATGGAACGATTACGGTATTGGAGCAATCATTGTATTGTTATTAGTCGCATATGGTGCTAGTTTATTAATTAAAAATTTAAATTCTAAAGGAAAATCAGGCAACGAATCAATGCACCAAAATATGAATGCTGCCTACAACAATTCTCAAGTTCAAAACAATTCAGTTCAACCAGCTGAACCTTTAGGTCAAAACGAGGTATTTGCCGATGCAAACGGAGTTCAAACAAGTTCCCCAGGTATGCCATCCTCGTGTTCTCAACCAAGTATCCAGAATCCTTCTGAACTCTTACCAAAAGATGTGAATAGTGAATGGGCACAACTAAACCCATCTGGAAAAGGTGAATTATCAAATGTTAATTTATTGAAGGCAGGGTATCATATCGGCATTGATACCATCGGTCAGTCTTTAAGAAACGCCAATCTTCAGATTCGTTCAGAACCTCCAAATCCTCAATTGAATGTTGGACCATGGAACCAAAGCACAATTACACCAGATTTTATGCGTGTTCCGCTACAAATTGGAAGCGGTCCTCAATAAATTTCTGAATATTAGTATATATATAATAAAATAAAAATTATTATATATATGTTTAAAAACGAAAGTGTTGTATTCTACGTTTTTGTAGGTTTTATAATAGTCATTTGTTTAAAAGTTTATTTTGAATCCGATACATATAATTTGAAATGTATTATTGCGACGACAGACGGAAACCGTTATTGCGTAAGAAATAGAGACAAACTAAATGAAGCAGCAAATCTATTAGCAAGTGTTACTAATAAATGTAAACAATTGGTTAATTATATGAAAGAGACGCATCCAAACGATACACGTGTTAAAAAATTAGTTGCTGGATTTAATCCAAAATCTATTAGCGAAACTCTCCCTACAAGTGAATTAACTGCCTATAGTGAAAATAAAGGGGAAAAAATCGCGTTTTGTTTAAATACTACAAAAAACGGGGATACCTTAATTGATGTAAATACACTAACGTTTGTAGCGATTCACGAGTTGTCTCATATTATGACAACCACAATAGGACACAAACAAGACTTTTGGCAAAATTTTAAATTTTTATTAGAAAACGCAAAAGAATCGAATATTTATATACCGGTTGATTATAAAAAACAATCCACCGAATATTGTGGTCTTACTATTAATGATAATCCATATTATGACTTAAAATAAAATATTTACAAAAATAAATTAACGAAGTGAAAGACATAAATATAAAATGTGAAGTTTAATATATATGTCAGAAACTAACTTTATGCCTATTTATAAAATAAATCATTTAATTGGTGATAATGTAACCGATGCTATATATGTATTTTATGGTAAAAATCCGGCAATAAAAAACGTGAATGATTTGTTCGTTAATGACCAATCAAATCACGCATTTGTAAATATATTTAATTCAGATGAGTTGTCTAATATTTCAAAAAACAAAATACGCGTGCGTTTTTCAGAACAACAAATACATATGGATGATACTATTGGAATCATTAAAATTAAAATTCTTAACGAATTACGCAAAGATTATTCGCTTGAAGAAATTTATTTGTTTTGTTTAAAAGAAGAAATATTAAACTCAAACATTATTTATCAATCATTAACCCAAAATAAAAAACTAGATTTAACCAGAGTTCGAATAAATCAATTTGTGCTTAATTTGATTAGTGAAGATACTGGAAAACCCGTTAATTTAAATATTCCGGATAAACAAGTATATAGTTATGATGACATTTTAGCATTAAACATAAATAATAGAAAAATGTTGGTTTCAAAGGTTCTCGGACAAAAATATTTTATTGTTGAGAATGAATACCCATTTGTGTCTAATCCGTTCAATGTTACCGAATACGACGCTTTTTTGGAGAAGGCATCTCATAAATCGTTGTCTACACTTAACAATCAACTTTTATTAAATAGTGGAGATATTGTCGGTAATAATATTTATTTGTGTTTTGCGACAGATGTTTTAAAACAAACAGTGACACCAGAATATACAATTCAAATATATTATCCTTTTTTATATAACAAATCTATTAAATCGTTAGATGAATTAAATGAAAAACGCCAACTATTAATTGAAGAAAATAAACAAATCTTAAATAAAAAAACGTTAGAAACTTTTAAAAATGTCGACATGTTTTATGACGTTTACAAATATAAACAAACTGAACTAAATTATAAATTTACCGGAATTAAATATATCAAACTAATCATTCGACCAGAATATAACATAAATGTTCCTCTGGACATTATTTTTAAACTTATACACGCTACAAAGGAAATACCTCTTATAAAATATAATCCATCATTAAAACAAGAAAATATATATCGTCTTTATACAGATAAAATTTCTCAGGATGGTAGACAAATCCCTTATTTACAAAAAGCAAATATTATAAAATTAATAAAAACCATTGGTAGGACGAAATCAGTGACGGCATTTATAGAATATACGAGGGATAATATACAAAACCAAATAATTTTCGAAATTGATGAGACGTGTAATATTATAATTAGTTCTGATTTATACCATTCTATGGATATTAATGATATCGATATACTTTTAAGAGATACAGTAAACCCTATTATTAATGAAATTAAAGAATACATGGAACAAAGCGGTTATAAAATCCGATTGTTTTCTAGTTTAATGGATAATTTTATAGATATAAAACACATAAATTACGAATCACAAATAGAAATTAATAAACCGATTAATGTAGACAAATTCATTGGGTGTATTACTAGCGCGTTTATTATCGAAAATAACGATTTTAAAAAGGAAATTATATTACGATATAAAAGGGTATCTAATTTCAATAAAAGAACAAGTCAAGAGGCGTTTATTATTGAAAAACAGAAAGAAGGGTTATTTGGTCAAGAGATTGTCGAAGAATTGGTAAAACAATACGGTTCAACTTATCCGGATGCGTTAGAACTAGTTAAAGGATTAATGAATGACGAGGAAATAGAAAGAGGGACACGAAAAAACCAAATTGACATAAAAGACAATCCCGGATTTAAAACAACCATTGTGTTTGATAAATTTACGAGTGTTATTACTATTAATGTACACAACATTAATAATATCAATTATTTGTATACGATTCCTATTTTTTTAGATTCATTAATCCGTATAACTCAAAATAAATCATCCACATTATATCCTTCAAATGAAATTAATAAATTGTGTTCTTCAGTCGAGCAACCCGATATTAAAATAGATGATATTGTTTCTGTTTATGAAAAAAAAACGGATGAATATGAAATTCCGTATATAGAAAATAATGACATTAAATTTACCAAATTATCAGATTCTTCTTTTGAAGATTATAACGAAGATAAAGATAATAAACGGGTGATTGGTTTGTTTTTTGATGATATGTCTGATGAAGAATATGATGAGGATGAAGAACTTGAAGGAGGAGAGACTAGTAGTCCTAGTCAGTCATTATCTTCTGACTTTTCATTAGTATCCGATAACCCTCTACCAGAAATAGAGTCACAATCCACAGATTCAGATAACCCTCTACCAGAGATAGAGTCACAATCGATAGATTCAGATAACCCAGAGATAGAGGCACAATCTATAGATTCAGATAACCCAGAGATAGAGACACAATCGATAAATTCAGATAACCCAGAGATAGAGACACAAACGATAAATTCAGATGAATCACCCAATAATAATATCGGAGGACCAAATACTATTAAAAATATTGATGGGATGCCCTTAAATAATCCATACTTTTTTCAAGATAGAATAAAAAACAGAGACCC
>Ga0209443_1000165_pt1 | contig 42825 bp, 38 predicted proteins | sample LauGreBMM110DCMD_2_FD_187571 | JGI IMG/M metagenome (GOLD analysis project Ga0209443, IMG submission 187571) | Freshwater lake microbial communities from Lake Michigan, USA - Su13.BD.MM110.DCMD (SPAdes) (version 2) | ecosystem: Environmental > Aquatic > Freshwater > Lake | place: Lake Michigan... | reverse complement strand
CAATAGATATGTTTACAACCAAGTATAGACCGAATAAATTAGCCGATTTTGTCGGTAACAATCAAGTAATACAACCTTTTATTAAATGGCTTTTAACATGGGACCAAAAAAACAAAAAAAAAAAAAAATGTGCGCTTGTATATGGACAAAATGGTCAAGGTAAATCACTTTTAGTAGATCTTATATTAAAAAAACATTGCTACCACGCCATTTATTTATCGCCTGACGATGATCGGTCTAAAGAACAAATGCAACAAACTATCAAACCATTGCTTCATATGAAAAAAACATGTAATGACGAAGAAAATGTTTTAGTAATCAGTGATATAGACGGGTCAGCTGATTACGGATTTATTTCTGCAATCGTAGAATGCATAAAAGAAACAGAAATTCCTATTATTTGCATTTGTGATGATAAATTTAACCAAAGTATTAAACCTTTATTAACTCATTGTTTTGATATCAAGCTTGTAAAACCAAAATATGCGGAAATATATTCACTCGTTTATAAAGTAGTGACTTCAGAAAATATAAAAATTAGTAAATCAAGTGTAGATAAACTCATTGAACAAGCAAATGGAGATATCAGGTTCATATTGAATTCTCTGCAATTAGGTATTAAAAAAACTACATGTATCAAAGATATTCAGAGCGCCAATATATTTGACACGACAGGACGTCTCTTCAATATGGATGCCAGCTTTCATGACAAGTACGCGACTTATTGGTTGGCTCATGACATACATCCTTTATTAGTACAAGAGAACTATATTGGCTGCATAATGGGTGCAAAAGAACCTGTTAAATGTCTAGAAAATCTGGCTTATTCAGCGGATGCCTTATCAGATGCCGACATTCTAGACGCAAATTTTGATTTTGACTTGACCCCATATGTTGCAGCGAATACTATACGCTCGACTATAAAATGTAATAAGAAAGGTCTTATTAAATTTCCACAATTCTTGGGGAAAATATCGACGATGAACAAGAACAAAAGAGAGAAACTGGATTATACAAAGGTGAAATTTGCTGGTATATAAAAAACTTACTAAAAATCTTCGCTAAATTCAAATGCAGTATCAGGGTTTGACTTATTAGCTAATGCATACGAATCATTAGTGCGCTCGAAAAAATTAACCTTTCCTTCTAGAGAAATTAATTCCATGAACTGGAAACAATTCGTCACATTATAAATTTTTTTATAACCAAGTTGAACACATAATCGGTCTGCCACAAATTGAATATATTGTGTCATTAAGTCGGAATTCATACCGATTAATTTACATGGTAGTGCCTCACAAATAAATTCAGTTTCAATTTCAACTGCCTCCTTGATGATTTCATGAATGCGCGCCTTGTCTATTTTTTTAACCAATTTTGAATACAAAAGGATAGCAAATTCGCAGTGGAGAGCCTCATCACGAGATATTAGTTCGTTGCTGAATGTGAGACCTGGCATAAGACCCCGTTTTTTGAGCCAAAATATGCTGCAAAAAGCGCCGCTAAAAAAGATCCCTTCTATGCAGGCAAATGCAACCAAACGTGTAGCAAATGAGCTGCGATTATCTTTAATCCATTTTTGCGCCCAATCTGATTTCTTTTTAATGCATGGAAAGAAACTAATTGCATTGAATAGTCTGTGTTTTTCTGCTGCATCTTTGATGTAAGTTTCTATAAGGAGACTATAAGTATGACTATGAATATTTTCCATTGCTATTTGAAAACCATAAAATGCACGCGCTTCAGAAACTTGCACCTCATTCATGAAGCGAGACGCCAGATTTTCCAATACGATTCCATCACTTGCCGCGAAAAATGCAAGGATAGAAGAAATGAAATAACGCTCGTCTGCATGTAAGGTGTTCCAATGATCAGAATCTTTTGTTAAATCAATTTCTTCCGCGCGCCAAAAACAATCCACTTGCTTCTTATACATTTGCCATATATCATCGTGTTGAATCGGAAACATAACAAAGCGGTTATCGTCAGGAGCTAGTAAAGGTTCTTTTTCTCTGGACATCCTAAATAATATATTGGGAAGATTTTAAATTTGTTTCATAGAGTTATTATACAATTTATTTTGTAAAAATAAAATAACGCCATATTTTAGGAATGAATTTTTTACCTTGTGATCAAGAAATGGTAGTAACTTTGGAAAGACCTAAGCGACCTATCTTTGAAAAAGACAAACAATTTTTGTATATACAGCAAATGATTGAACAAAAGAGAAATTTATTGCTGCAAAAACAGCATCATTTGAAGAAAGCAATAAAACAAAATCAATTTTTGGAAGTTGTCAAAAGTGATTATGTAAAATATTATGATTACATTGCACAACAAAAACGTCAACAAATAGAGGCATTTGAACTTTTAAACAAGTATATTGAAGATTTGAATACAAGCAATAAATTAAGTAAATATAATATAGAAGACGCCAAGGTAGAACAACAAAAAATCATGGGTGAAATAGGTTCTATTAAAAAAGGTTTAGATGAATTAATGACGAATACAAGTAAACTTGGTACAATGATTCAATAATTGTATTTATTTAGCTTATCAATTTAATATCACTATAATATATATTAATTAATGGCACAAGTACAAGGAAATGTAGTTCTATCAATAGAACAAATTATTGCAAGTCTTACAGAAGCAAATGCAGGAGCTAAAGAGGCAATTGCAAATAATAGTGCATTTAATGTTCAGTTAAATGCTGATTTAACATCTATAAATGGTCAAATTACTGCTATAGATGAAAAGATCAAAGAATTACAACAAAGATTGCTAGATATGCAAGGTCAAGTAGCTACGAATCAAGAAACGATTGCACAAAATGAACAAGAAAAACAAAGAGTTGAACAAGGTATTGCAGAAGCTCAAAGAGAACGTGATACTATTGCTCAAAACTTACAAGAGAATCAAGCACAAAGGGAACAATTACAAACAGAATTACAAAAAACAAAATTGGATTATGAAGAACAAAAAGATAGACTACAAAGAGAACTTGCTGACGAAAACGCTGCTTTACTTCAATTAAATAAGGAGGATAGAAGAAATTTTTTGAAAGAAATTTCAGACACACAAGATCAACTTAGGGATTTAGAGGGGAAAAACAGAGCGGAAATTCAAGAAATACAAGGTGAATTAGGGAAATTAAATGTTGAGAAAACTGATTTAACTACTGAACTTGATGGTTCTAAAGCAGATGTTGAAAGACTTACAACAGCATCCAACGAGTTACAATTAAGTAATGGTCAACTAATACAACAAAATACAGAATTGAATGAAAAATTGGAGCGAGCAAGAGACCAAATGTCTGAAGCTATAAACAATTTAGCTGCTCTATCTGAAAATCGACAGCAAGGTGATACTCAACTACTAATAGCTGATATAAGTCGACAACTTGATGCGATAAAAATAAGTCTTGGAATAGACGCTCAACAACCTATACCAGTTCAAGAAATTAATCGACTAAATGAGGATACAAAAATTACAAAAACTTATGTGTCAAACCAAAGAAGTATAGAGAAAACATTTACTTTGCGAGCATTAATAGTGGCAATTCGTGCATCACAAATTAGAGGTTATGAAAATATAATAGAACGCATAGATAATTGTTCAAATGTAGAAGAAATAAAAACGATTCTTAATAGTATTAATGAAGGAAGTTTAGCATCAGTATTAGAAAGAGTAGCTCTACCAAGAGGAGGAAGAAAAACTAGAAAAGGAAGAAAAACAAGAAAAGGTAGAAAAACCAGACGTGCTAGAAAACAAAAGGGTGGTTTTCAATATAAAGCACATACACGAAGAAAACGTATTTCTACGACCTCTAGAAGATCTAGTAATAGAAGATCAAGTACTAGAAGAACATCATCTATGTAAACGAAGTAATCCTAGTAACCCTCCTGTCGCGTAACAATGGATTGGCCATTTGCCATTGATTTCTTTATAAAGAATGGATGACAGATTTCGTCTACATTTTAAAGCCTCTTCTCTCTTTTTCATAATATTTTTCCAAGTACGTTGTATAATTTTAATCCAACATGTCTTGATAATTGCAACACAATAACCATCTTTATCCATACACTCTACAATTTCAGGCTTTATATAATTTTCTCGTAACACTATACTTCTATAATTAGGAAATAAATGGTGATGATAAGAGTTGAGCATGCGATATCCTGCATGTATAAAATCCGAAGTTTCTTCTATCCAGTCCATACACAAGGTTTTATAACGACAATTCACCAAATAATTACCATCTATTGTACTTGTATTTGTACTTGGACTTGTACTTGTATTTGATCCCTGAATAGTAACATTATACAACTCACATAAGGCTATACAAAAACGAGTTTTACTAGGTTCTTCCGGCTCATATACAATCTCTGAATAACTATCATCAGAATCATATTCATAATCTTCACTATGCATAAATATTATATAATTTAGTATAATATTCATGAATTGACTCAATTTTTTTTACATGCATTATATATAAAATGAAAATCAATTCAGTAATAACTAAATTTCTTACAAACAAGCTAGTGCTACACATTGTATCCTTCCTCGCATTATTCAATGTTATTGGTTATATGGTGATTGGTAGCTATAAAATAGTTTTATACTTTATTATTCTTTCTTTTCTCATCAGATACTTTAGTAAAAATATGATTGTTGTATTGGGTATTCCTCTTATAGTAGTGAACATGATGAATTTGAACGGAAATTCATATTTTGAGGGATTAGAGAATAAAGAAGATAGTGAAGATAGTAAAGATGGTAAAAAGAAAGAACCCGCAAATACAGGTATTAAGAATGCAATAGATACCGCAGTAAAAGATGCTAAAGGCGAACCAGTAATAGCAGCAGCCAATGAGAAGAAAAAAGATGATGAATCTTTTGAAGTGGGTAGAAAAGGACATAAAATAGATTATGCTACCACTATTGAAGATGCTTATGATCAATTGAATAGCATTTTAGGAAAGGATGGTATTAAAAATTTGACTGCTGATACAGAAAGATTGATGCAACAACAATCTCAATTGGCCGGGTCCTTAAAAGATATGGGACCCCTCATGGAAAAAATGTCACCTATGATGGACCAAGTCACTAAAATGATGAGTGATATGCCTAAAGATGGTAATAATGGTGAAATGATGAATAAAGTACAAGACTTGCTGGGTTCATTGGGAAAAAAAAAGTAAAAACCTTATAATAAATATTTTCTTTCAAAATGATTTAATATTATACTATATATAATATGAAAAAATGCCCTCCAGGTGTAATATGTATTGAGAATGTATCGCTACTATTTATAATTATATGCGTTCTTCTTGTAGGTTACTTTATGTATTCTTTTACCAAAAATAATTTCAATACATCATACGAAACGACTCAGAAGGTCGTTATTAAAGAAAAGGGTTATCCTGCGTCGTGGCCGAATTTCAATCAAGATCCATTGTTAAATCCTTATACACCTCCTTTAAGAGATGAAAGTTATTTCCATTCCATGATACCTATCAATATATCTACGAATCCTGGCGCAATAGATACTAATTATAGACAATTAGGAATTTTAACACCTCTTAATGGTACATCAAAAGATAATATTCTACCACTCATGGGTAAACCATTATATACCAACCGAAATAAATGGCAATATTATTCTACTAGTAATCAACATAATAATGTAAAGTTGCCATTAATAAAAAATGGTAAAAGTTGTACAAATGAGTATGGATGTGATCAATTGTTTAGTGGAGATGTTGTAGATGTGGAAGGTGTTAATGAAAGATATAAAGTAACTATGTATGATAATGCTACAATGAAATATTTACCTCTTATGTAAAAATTTATTTATTAATTTCTCATTCTGTTACTGGTACTTCTGGTCCTCCTAATACTGCTTCTGCTGATGGTCCTCCTAATGCTGCTTCTTCTACTACTTGTGGTACTTCTGCTGGTACTTGTGGTACTTCTGCTGGTACTTGTGGTCCTCCTAATGCTACTTCTGGTGGTACTACTTCTGGTGTTGGTGTTCCTAATGTTGTTACTGGTGGTGTTCCTAATGTTGTTACTGGTGGTGTTCCTAATGTTGTTACTGGTCCTCCTAATGCTGCTTCTGGTGGTGGTCCTCCTAATGCTACTTCTGGTGGTCCTGGTACTACTTCTGGTCCTCCTAATGCTGCTTCTTCTGCTGCCTTTTCTGCTGCCGTTTTAGGTAATCTCCCTGTTGCAATTTGAAATGCTAGATAAGGATCTTGCCTACCACTATTTTTATGGGCTTCTATTTTTTGCACTATTTTAATGAGATCTGCACCAATTTCTTTAACTATATCATCTCTAGAAGTAGGAGAAGAAGTAGGAGAAGAAGTAGGAGAAGAAGAAGGAGAAGTAGGAGAAGTAGGAGAAGAAGTAGTTGGAGAAGAAGTAGGAGGAGAAACTAATTTAGACAAGGTGCCATTCGCATCTACTATATAGTTAGTTTTTACTACTCCTTGACTCGAATTCCGTGCTTTTTCAATAAATTGTACTTTTTCTTCTGGTTCTGTTGCTCCTATTGGTTCTGTTGGTCCTGGTGGTCCTGGTGCTACTTCTGTTTCTTCTTCTCTTGCTAGTCTTTCTTCTGCTTCTCTTGCTAGTCTTTCTCTTGCTAGTCTTTCTCTTGCTAGTTTTTCTTCTTCTGTTTCTGCTCCTCCTGTTACTCCTGGTGCTAGTCCTGTTCTTGTTCCTGGTACTGCTCTTGTTCCTGGTACTTCTCTTGTTCCTGCTACTGTTCCTGGTACTGGTACTTCTGTTGTTCCTGCTTCTGCTACTGCTCCTGCTTCTGCTTCTGCTACTGCTCCTGCTTCTGTTTCATCTCCTCCTCCTCTAAGATTTTTAAATGTTCTTTTAGCTAAATTCATTTTTCTATGTTTTCTAAATGTAGAACGTTTTGATTTACTTTTTTTTTGAATTTTATTTTTTTTTAAACTTTGTCTTTTTTTCTTATACAACTTATTTATTTTACCTTTAGTTAATTTCATTCTTATATAAATAAATTATTATTTTTATTTATATAGTTATATTAATGAGTGATCAAATAAACATTTCTCGTAAAGAAGTGGAAGGAAAATGTGACTTAAAATGTGCTTATAATTTTAAATATACAAGTAATACTGGAACAGCTATGAATGATGAAACCTCGATAAGTGTTCGTATAGAAAAAACAACTATACTACCAGTGTTCTACAACAAACAAAAATATACTCCTGTTCAAATGAGTATTTATTATCCCTCTACTCTTTTATATAACGATAAGCTATTTGATGCAGAAATAAGAATTGCACATATTCCTGAAACAGGTGGTAAAAACTTCATTGTTTCTATACCTATTATAATGTCTAGCAATTCTACATCAGCTACTACTGCAATTACTAATATTATTAAAAGTGTTTCTGTTTCTGCCCCGTCAAAAGGAGAAAGCGTTACTATATCAGGTTTAAATTTAGAAAATATAGTTCCTAAAAAACCATTTTATAATTTTGACTATTCGGGTCTGTATGATTGTATAGCATTTGGTGGTTTAGATGCCATTCCTATTAGTAGTTCTACACTTGATACATTAAAACAAATTATTGAACCACAACAAGAATCAATAATAAAAACTGAAACAAATGGTTTATATTATAATTCTTCTGGACCAAATTCTTCAAGTGGATCAATAGGAGAAGGGATTTATATTTCTTGTAATCCTACTGGTAATTCAGAAGAGACAACCGAAGTTACATATGATAAAAATGAAACTGAATATGATTCAGGTAATATTTTTGAAGACCCTACTTTTATATTGATTATGCAAACAATTATTGCTTGTGTAGTCTTTATATTAATATGTTATGCCTGGAATTTTATCTATTCTTTTATAGATGATGAATTTGCAAGTAACATTAACAATGTTAAAAGATAATAAATAATAAATAATTTTAAATTTTATTATTTATTGGGTGACTTGTTCAATTGGGTGACTTGTTCAATTGGGTGACTTTAATGTTGAAGCATCATGTAAATTATCAAGCAATGGTTTATATGTTGCTTGAGTAAGAGAAGATCCGGATTCACGTATAGGAGCCATTTTTGCAATAACCTCTTGTTCTAAAGTATATGGGAATTGATTAAATGCAGTGAATTGAGAACTCTTTTTTTCTTCAGTAGGAACATATTTTTGAAGAGCATCTAATCCAGTGGTCATTGAAGAACGACGAATTAAATCAAATGCTACAAATAAAGCTAATACCGCTAAAATAGGATTATAATTCATAAAAATATATACAATTGTCATAAAGATGATTACTTTACCTATTAGTGTATCAACACAATTGGCTAGTGACTCAGGTGTCTTAAATCCCATGACTAAATAAATGATAAATAAAACAACTAAAAATAGTTCACCTCTATGTTCTTTTTTAAATAAACTAGACAAAGTTTCCATATATCATATGAATAGATTTTATTTGATGCATTTCTATAAAACCATTTGAAAAAGGATATAAATATAAATTACTAAATAATACAATAAATAATATTTAAATCATGAATAGCTATTTAGGACAAAAAGGATATACTATAGCTAAAAATGAACTAACCATTGATCAGCAAAAACAAATCAGAAACGATTTAACTATTAAACCATTTACACATGGATCCATAGGATCTGCGGATCAAAAAACATTCCCTGCATATCGCGAGTCATCCAATAAATTTTATGTACCTCACTATTATGGTGTTGAAAAATTCGGAGTACCAAAACAATATAAGATTATGGAAGGCGCAAATATAGATTTGGAATTTGCGGGGAAATTGCGCGAAAATCAAGAAGTTGTGGTAAATACATATTTGGAACATGTAAAAAAAGTTGGCTTCGGTGGAGGTCTACTAGAACTTCCTTGTGCATACGGCAAGACTGTGTTGTCATTAAGTATAATATCACAATTGAAAAAAAAAACATTTATCATTGTGCATAAGGAATTTTTGATGAATCAATGGATTGAACGCATTCAGCAATTTTTACCAAAAGCTCGCGTAGGAAAAATTCAAGGACCTATTATTGATATTGATGATAAAGATATTGTTATAGGTATGCTTCAGAGTCTCTCTATGAAGGAATATCCGGTTTCTATATTTGAATCATTCGGTCTCACTATTATTGACGAAGTACATCATATTTCTAGTGAAGTGTTTTCAAATTCTCTCTTTAAATTGGTTACTAAATATATGTTGGGATTATCTGCAACAATGAACCGCAAAGATGGCACCACAAAGGTGTTCAAAATGTTTTTAGGAGATGTAGTTTTTAAAGGTAAACGCGATGAAGAGAGAAATGTCATTGTTCATGCAATCAAATATCAAGTGAATGATGATGACTTTAATGAAGTCAAATTTGATTATAGAGGTAATCCAGCTTATAGTAGTATGATATCAAAATTGTGTGAGTACAATCGTCGCAGTGAATTCATTTTAAAGATTCTCTCTGATATGCTTTTGAAAGACCCAAATCAACAAATAATGATTCTTGCACATAATAAAAATTTACTTAAATATTTACATGATGCGATAGTGAATAGAAATATAGCGACATGTGGATATTATGTAGGAGGAATGAAAGAATCCGCTTTAAAAGAAACGGAATCTAAAAAAGTGGTTATAGCTACATATAGCATGGCAGCCGAGGCATTAGATATAAAGTCACTCACTACATTAATCATGACAACTCCGAAAACAGATATTGAACAAAGTGTTGGCAGAATTCTTAGAGAGAAACATAGTAATCCAATTGTGGTTGACATTATTGATAGTCATGATTTATTTCAAAACCAATGGCGTAAGAGAAAAACATTTTATAAGAAAGAAAATTATAAAATTATTTATACAGAGAGTCAAATATATAATCCGGATACTACTACTTGGTCAATAATAAATATGCCAAATGGTTGTAAACCCGAGAAAAAAGTATTTAAAAAGAATGTATCTAATAAGACTAATTCTTCATCTGATAGAAGTATTACAAATGACTCTTCTGATTCAGAAGATGAATCTAAAGATGTTAAAGATAAGTACGCTTGTGGTAAATGTTTACTTACAATGAAGAAATAAATTTAATGACCTCTACTTTGAAAACCTTTCATCGTATAAGCATTCAGGTTGTCTACTGCCTCATTACTGATCTTCAATATAGGTGCAGGATTTGCAAGCGCTGACTCATTTGCAGACAAAATCCCGCCTACAGAATAGGAGTTATAAAATGGTTGATTATTTTGGAACTGAGCATAACCGCCTCTTTGTTTGCGACTTTTACGACGATTTCTGCAATTACAACTTCTTCTACAATTACAACTTCTTCTGCAATTACAACTTTTTCTACAATTACAACTTCTTCTGCGTCTACGACCTCCTGCTAAACTAGCGGAAGCTTGTGCCATTCTAGAACGCAAATTCTTTCTTAAAGATTTTATGTTTCTTTTTAATGATTTTCCCATCTTCTTATATCTTTTAGTGATATTTTTTATTTTTCTCTTAAAGGCTTTTGCACCTCCTCTAAAAGATAAACCTGGAACTATTCCAGCTGCCGCATCTACGTTATTTTTTGCTCCTGCTAAACCGGGAGGGCCAGGTATTTCATTAGTTCCAAAATTCGCCGGATTGTTGGAGCTGTATTTATTTACAAAATTGCCATTTACACTGCTAAATGGAGCCATATTACCATAACCTAAATTTGAATTGGCTGAACCTGCTGACATATAATATACAAATATTATATATTATTATATAATATTTTAATACCTCTTCTTGTTTTGTTCATAGTATTTATTTATATTTTTTAATTCTTCTGAACTTATAATTTCAGACTTAGAAGACGCTACCCTTTTTGGAACCCATCTTTTGAACTTGTAATTATATTGACACCACATTTTTTCAGATGCGTTTAATTTCACAAATTTATCAAGCTGTTCATTTTCAAATTCTTCCTCATCATCACTTTCTTCTAATGCATCTAAATTGTCATTTTCTTTAATAATTCTAAACAACTTATTCATCATTACACTTGTTTCAAAATCAGGAACATGTGCATTACCGCATTCTGACTCTTTAGAGTCATTGTCAATAGCAAACAAACGATAAATATCATTTTGAATATCAGGCTTTATTAGAAATACATATTCTTTCTTGATTTTTCTTTCTATTGGTTTATCTCTTTCGTCTGGTTTTACTTGAGGTTTTACTTGAGGTTTTATCAGTTCTTTTTTAGGTTCTTCAACATCATTTTTTAAATAATCCGAATATTTTATAGACGAAAAGGTATTTACTTGATTCAACATATATGTTTGAACAAAATCAATGGGATATTTTAAATTTTCAAGTTTTTTATCTAATTCGTCCAATGTATTTGTGATAATAGGAAATCCAAATACAATATATGAATTGTTATAAGAAATTTGTTTCATGTCTTTCTTTAAAATACTATTTATCAATCCAAGTTTATATTCCCAACTAGATCTTTCTACATGATTTCCTTTATAAGTAAATATATCTTCAATTGTAAAAAATCTGTTTCCAGATGTGTAAAAAAGTGTACCATAAAATATGGTACCATAAGCTAGATCAGTAGAAAAACATGCATTGAACATTTTAATATCTACAATTTGTTTTTTACATGTTAATTCCATAATGAAACAAACTGGTTTATTATTATAATTTGTGAAATAAGCAAAACACTTTACACCTTTTGGAATAGCAACAACATAGTCAAATTTTGTTGAAACTTTCTTATAAATAACATTTTCATAAGAAAGTTTTATGTTTGGAAATTCCGACAAAATGGATTCCTTTTCTTCGTATTTTAGAAGCATGTGTATATTCAATAGTAGAGGGAAGTCTTTATATCCTTTCAAAAGTGGATTTCAAGAAATTTTTCAATTCATTTTTCATATTTGTATTTTCTTCTTTCGGTAATAAATCAATTAATGTATACTCTGAAGAACTTGGTAAATGATTCATATTTGAATTTTGATTTAAATTTTGATTTAAATTATCAGTATTTTTAATAATATTAAATATATCTTCATATTTTTGACCAGGACTATTGACTAAATCTTTTATTTTTGGTATAGTTAAAGTATTTTTAAAAAAGTTGATTAAATTATGCACTAAAAATATTAAAATAATAGAAATAATTATCATTTGAGTAATCCATAATAACATGTTATATTATTCTGATATTAGTTTAAGAGGGATAAAAACACAATTAAATTTTCTTTTACTAAAGCGTCTTTAATATCCGATCCATTTGGCAATTCAAAATATATATCTTTAGGAATATAACCATAATCATTTGTATTTTGATTGAAAAAATTAAACCCTGATGCAGGTTCAATCGCTTCTTCAGATTCTATTACTAGTTTTATAGATTTTTTATTGGTAGTAGATGTATCGTTGACATTGAAAAATTCTCTCTTAATCCTTTTTGTTATATGTTCTGGAGGAATTTGTACAACTTTTTCTACAATATAAAAAGAAGGATCTACTACTATCGTAAACTCTTTGTAAAATTGTTCAAGTATAATTATATCATGGTCTACTGGATTTAATTTTATTGTAGAATTTTGGTCTATTAAATATATACCATCAGGTGAATATAATTGCAAAAATTCTTCAGAACCCTCTTTGTATTTGCTAAATGTTTTCATTATGTCAGGTAAAATATCTAAATTTAAATGATCTATGTATATTTTCATTATAATTAATAATACATAAACTATTTAAACCTATTCGATTTATATAATTAGATGTCTCAACCATTAACTATTATTATTGTTGAAAGAGGCGGCAGTTTAAAATCACTATCTGTTAAAGATTTTAAAGCAGAAGAACTATACAAGAAATGTGGATTTAAAAAAGCCGATAATTTTTCAAAACAAGCTGAGTGGAATGCAAAATACGAAGACAATAAATATTTTATAGAAGTCTATGGTAAGACGGATGGACGTGCAAATTCAGAAAATAAATATGATTTTCCTCCACCAATTGATAATACACTTTTTTTCGGAAGTTGTGCATTGCTCGCTTACTTAAAGACAGCAGATGGTTCTAAATTATATACCGATATTAGTTTGCCTTTATGGAAGAAGGTATATGAAAAATTATTTGGTGGATTTGAAGATTTAGCTGCTACTGCAAAGGAAGACGAAGAAGAAGAGGATGAACTAGCAAATGTAGCAAAAGAGAAGAAGACCAAACAAGGATATTTGAAGGATGGATTTGTAGTGGATAGTAGCGATACAGAGGAATCAGAAGAGAAGGTTTCTGAAGAAGATACAGAGGAATCTGAAGAGGATGATTTGGAGGAATCTGATGAAATAGTGATTGAAGATATTGGAAGTGAGTTAAGTGAGGAATCTTATGATTATCCATCTTTAGATCCGCATCTTTAGAGTCGCCTTTGGCTTATCAGTCGCCTTTGGCTTATAGTAACAATAATATACTATTTTTATTTACAACTTTTCACATTTAGAATTACAAAAACTTTAGAAAGTTATAATTCAAAATTATTATTTTTGTATTATTTATTATATTATTTGTTTGTATAATGTTTAAGGTATTCAACGCTTCAGCTACGGCTACTGCCTCTTCGTCTGCTCTATTGAGCGGTAAAACTTACACAATTACAGAGTCAGCACAAGCTGATGGTGTTAGTACAATTAGTAACGCTGATGCGATAAAAGAAGCACAAACATATGCACTAACTTTAGCAGATCAATCAGTTACAGAATATACAAATTTAGTTATTAATTGCAATTCTAAAGACATACAATGGACAAATTACACTTATTCAGAATTTGAGACAAGTGATGGAGCTATTCTTTATTATTATTCACAACCTGCAAAAAATGCTGCCAAAGGAAATATTTTACTTCTTCCTGGATGGACTGGTAGTCCAAATGTTTTTTCACCACTAATTAATGGCAATTCAAACCTTACAGATAACTATAATTTATATTTACTAACACAACGTGGTTATAACTTGCAACCTCAAAATAATGGTAATGATATAGCAAGATATGCTGCTGATACAAAACAATTCATTGAAGCAAAAAATTTAACTGATTTGGTTACTATCACACATTCTATGGGTTGTTCAACTCTATGGTATTTTATTGGTTTGTATGGAGAAGATTATTTTAAGGGTTATGTCTTTATAGATCAAGGACCTATTTTATATAAAAATCCAAAAAACACAGACGAAGAAAATTTAGCATATGGTAGCATATTTGATTCTGCCCAATTATTTGGTATTACAAATACATTAATATATGAAGATAAAGCAGTAGGTGATGCTTTAAAAATAGGTTTTTATTCAACAATGTTTACACCAGAATTCAAACTAACTAAACCAGAAATAATGGAAGATGTTTATGCTGGCATTACAAATTATAATAATATATCTTCTGGACAAGTACTTTTTAATCATGTTTGTATCAATCAAGAAAATGATGTTTTATTAAAAGGTATCAACAAGCCTTCATTGTTAATAGGAGGAACTTATAGTATAGTACCTTACCAATCAGTTATCTATGAAAAACAATTTTTCAAAAATTCTGAATTATATATATTTGATCGTGAACAAGGTGGTTCTCATTTTATGTTTGTTGAAAATGCACCTTTAACAAATACATACATTAATGATTTTTTCCTAAAATATAACCTTTAAAAATGATTTACATAAAATTGTAAGTTTTGACTACATCTTTTTTTAAAAGGTGAAAGGAAAAAATTGATTTAAATATAACTCTTTATATTTAAATTATTATAACAATGTCGTTGAAGAAGATTCAAAATCCCGATTTATTTCGCGCAAATATTCGCAAGAAGTTAGATGAAATTTTGGAAAACGAAAATAATACTCTCAATCTTGAAAAGGGTGTATTCAATTATGCTTTAAAAGAAGCCGATCAGCGCAAAGTAATTAAGAAATGGGATAATCATTTATTCGTGCAAATTTATTTGAGTCATGTCCGCAGTATTATGGCGAATTTGAGTGCCGATATTTTGAAGCAACTTGCGGATGGTTCTATTAAGCCACATCAGGTCGCTTTTATGACGCATCATGAGCTATCTCCTGAAAAATGGGCAAAAATGATTGAAGCTAAGAGCAAAAGAGATAAGACTAAATTTGAAGTGAATATGTCGGCGGCGACAGACACAATTACATGTAAAAAATGTAGAGGAAATAAATGTACCTATTACCAGCTACAATGTCGTAGTTCGGACGAACCGATGACGACATTTGTGCAATGTTTAATTTGTAATTGTAGATTTAAGTTCTAAAATGTATATACATAATCATCATAAAAAAGATAAATTATTTCTAATAATTCAGAATTATCATCACAATTGATTCTATCAATTTGTTTAATAATTTCATTTTTTAGCGACGAGACTTTCTTGTTTTTCTTGTTTTTCTTGTTTTTCTTGTTTTTCTTGTTTTTCTTGTTTTTGTTCTCTTTGTTCTCTTTGTTCTTGATTTACCTCCTTGCGGAGGCGGAGCTTCAGCGAATTGTCTGGTATTTGAAAATCTTTCGGTATATGGATCTTCTTCGGTATATGGATCTTCTTTGGTATCTGGATCTTCTTCGGTATCTGGATCTTCTTTGGTATATGGATCTTTTTCGGTATATGAACCTTCTCCGGTATATGAAAATTCTCCGAATTTTACATCCAACATTACTGGAAAATGGTCATTTCCTTTACAATCACCCATTTTATACGTGTCTTCCACCATTTTTAAGTATTCACCTTTTACTAAAATACGATCTGCATAACCAACCAATCTTTTTTCACCATTTTCAAGTTTTAACATATATTCTCCGGTATCTTTATCGACTTTATAAGATGGTGGAAACTTAATACGTTGTTCTCTATATTCTCGCATTACAATAACTTTTACTTCATTTAAAAAATCAGAACTAACAAGACGAGCTACTACGGGACATTGACTATCTTCACACGCATTTAATGCGTTTTGTAATTTTTCTACATCACCTATAGCGTTTTTTGTAAATTCAACCTGACATAATGGTTCCTGATTTGCTCTTGTAGGAATACAAGAGTCATCAAATTCTGAACGGGTATTAAAATCACCCAAAATAGTTACATTAAGTTGTTTACTAAATTTTTCATTCAGCATTTCGAAATTTTTTTTAGAAAAAACTGCATCTTGAAATGGCAAATGGACATTTACCAAAGTGTATGCTACACCATCAATAAAAAAATCTACCGATAAATATCCTTTTGTATCAAGAAAAGAATTTTGCGCGAAAGCTCTTAATCCGAATCCTTTTGAACTTGTTGAAGGTATTTTTGTTGACACAAATGTCGGTTCTATTATTTTTATATGTGATGGACAAAGTATTATTGTTAATAAATCAAACTTACCACCAGTTGATTTTTTATGTCCATGAATCAATGTATAATTTGCGGGTTTTTCTGTTGCAAAATAACTAACTATATTTCCAATCTGATCACTAATAACTTCTTGTAGTCCAATTACATATATTGTATCTGGTGTAGCTGGTGCGTCTATACCCAAACTACTTTTAATACACCCCAATTTTTGTAGAGTTTCTGTTCCAAAATTCCATGTAAAAATATCCTAAATATTCCCATATATATATATATATATATATATATACTGATTCGTCTATTCTACTAGAAGAAGAAATATTTAACTCCATATAGTAGACTAATAACAATACCCCCCACGCCACACGTCAACCATAAGTAAGCTAGAAGTCGCCTATACAGAAAAACAAAGGGCTCTTGCACCATCAAAAAATCGTCTTTTTTATAAATATATTTCCTCAGAATATTATCAGGAAATTCCGGCGCAATTTTTCTGATAAACATGGCACATTTATTTTTTTGTAAATTGTCTTCTATAAACCGAATATCTCTTGTATTTCCTTCTTTAAAAATATGCGGACTCGTTGCACTACCCATGCGGTCCCAGTCGGCCAAATGCGTTATCGCATTTATGACTTCCACAAAATTTGTCCCTTTAACACGAGTGAGTTGTTTATAACCATACAAAATAATCGCAAACAAACTCTCGTTCGCTAATCCGCCATCACAGATAGTTTTTGCAACTTGATACTTTGTTTTAGAAAAGTATAATATTTGTTCTGCATGTTCTCTCTTTAGAACAAACCAAGGATCATTTGCAAGCCGCAACTCTTCTGGTAACAACGCCAAATTTGCTCTTTTGTGCACATTTATATTCCACCAAGCCGGCTTCCAACTCATAATAGATCTGTTCCATAATGTATAAAACAATGCACGAAAGTTCATTGGACTAATAATCGGACAGCACGAATCAGTCAGAAAACAGATCCATTGGTTATCATATTTTACTGCATATTGCATTAGTGAAAGATAAGCAGGTATAACATGATAATAACTTGTTTCGTGAATAAATTGGCTCGGTAAAGCATGTTGCAAAATCCACGAAGACTTGATTTGTTTAATATCTTTATAATAAAAGTATACATTGATGATGTCTTTATTTGGTTCAATCCATTCTCTCCACAAGGCCTCTTTGTTAAGTACATGGTCGTAACTAATAATGAAACATAAAGCAATTTTCATAGTTGTATAATTATGAAAATTTGTTTTTATATCTTTAACAGCTTTTTACATTTACTACGAAGTGAAAAGCCTTCCTAAAGAGGCAAATAATAATAAAATTGAATAAAATTTTATTATTATAAATATTTGTACAATTATAACAATATGAAAACTGAAAATATTTATATTGACGCATTAAAGAGAGAATTTACATTTTATATTGGTAAAAACCAAAATGAAAATTTTGAAGTCATAGATAAAGGCACATCGAACGATTTATGGTTTCATGCAAATAATATTTCATCTTGTCATGTTGTATGTTGTATTCCTGTTGTCCTATGTAAAAAAGACATGCAATATATAATAAAAGTAGGCGCACTTTTGTGTAAAAACAATACAAATAAATTAAAAAGTATGAAAAAAGTGGAAATTATCTATACTTGCATAAAAAATGTAGTTAAAACTGATGTACCTGGTTCAGTAACAACGCAAAATACAAAAACAATTATTTGTTAATGAATACTTCTTTTGCGACCTTTTTAATGATTTTCTCTTCTTTTTCAAAATCATTATCGCCAGGACCTCCCATAGACTCTATAACAATTGAATTGAATTGATCAGAAACCCTGGAAGAATATTTTTTCCAATCTGGATGCAACTCTTTAAATTCGGAAATCAAATCTATATTTTTATTAGCAACTTTCCTAACCATTTTATGCAACTTGTCTTTTTTTTCATCCTCTTTTTCCCATTTATCTTCATCTTTGATATACATTGTTTCTCTCTTTTTATCAGTGCAATGAACAGGTCTTAGAGTTACATCTAATGCATTCAGGTTCTTTATAATAATATTTGAAATACCTTCGATATATCCCAGTTCTCCAACCTTTTCCAAGTCACTCAGTTGCAATTGGAGAGAATTTATAAAGTCGGTAATATTCATTGCATTTTTGCATGTTTCATTCAAAAATACATTTAAATTAAATGATTTATTATGAGAATTATTATTGTTTGTAGTGTTATTTGTAATTTGACTATTCTTTGATAGTTCATATAATTTATTTATCAAATCTTGATTTTGTTTTTGAGTTTCACTATTTTGTTTTACAACTTCAAACACCATATTCGTAAGCATTTGAACATTTGTAATGTCAATATTATTAATATTCAGCTCTTCTTTTTCTATTTTACATACCTTGTTGTTATGTTTCCATAAACCAGCTCTAGTTGCGTATTCTTTTCCACAAGTACATATCCATAATTGCGCAATATTTGTTTCCATTGTTTCCATTTTGTTTCCTTCGAGACGATGACTATGTTTTATCGTGTTAAGGTGTCTTTCATGATCACTTTTTTTAGTGCATGTAAAGTCACATAATTTGCATAAAAACTTGGCGTTTTTTGGCGTAAAAAATGTTTCCATTTTATCCTATATTGTAAACAAAGAAAAACGCCTAAATCCTTTTTTCAAAAATGTATAAAAAATTATGGTAACACTTTTGAAATTATTTTTTTGGTAACCAGACCATAAAATTCAATTATGGTCACAACGGACAACCTTTTGAGCAAAGTATTCTGGCTTTTTGAAAAATGGACAAAAATAAATGTCCATTTTTGAATTTCTGAAAAAACTTTCCCAACAAAAAAAGAGAGAGTGTCCCTACACATGTAAAGAACTTTTTGTACAGAAATTCAGGAATTTTCTTAGATAGTGTAGAGAGAAAACAATGTACGACTATGGCTTTAAGTAGGAAAAATATATATATTACAAATGTTCTACTATGGCTTTAAGTAGGAAAAATATATATATTACAAATGTTTCTACTATGGCGCAACCTTTCTACTACGTAGTGAAAGGTGGATTGTATCTAAAAGGCAATCACTTCCAAATCATTCAAACTCCAATATTCACAAGCTCCTCCAGGAATAGGTCTTTTTATAATGAAAGGTAATTTCTTTTCTTTAAGTTCCAATTCGGCAATAATATAACCATCAACAATATTCTCTGGAACCTTAATAAATGGTCTAGATCCTGTTTCAATTTGTTTAGATCTTTGACCTAAAATACGGGCCCTTTCATATTTTGTCAAATAGGGAATGGTTCTATGAAGAGAGTCAACAATAATACCATCGCTATTTCTAACAACAATAGAAAGTTTTGAAATTTCGTCATAATTATGACTCAAACATTCTGGGTGAAAGTCATCAATATAATTTTTTACTAGTTCAGAATCAAATTTTTCCAAATAATTATCATTATATTCATCATCCTCTTCTTCCTCATCATCAATGATCATTAATTGTTTTTGTTTTTTTCCTTTATTTTTATTTGTCATATTTTTTTTAGTAACTACTACATTTTCTTCTGATTCATCCTCTTCTTCTTTTTCTTCTTCTTCTTCTTTTTCTTCTTCTTCTTCTTTTTCCTGGTCTTCATCTTCCTCTTCTTTTATATCATCATCGCTTTCTACCAAAGTTTCTTCCTCATCGTCCTTAACAAATTCTTCTTCTTCATCAGAATCCGCATCTATATCAGCATCATCTACTTCAGAATCGTCGTCATATTTAGTATCAGCCATAATTGGCGGTTTCGTTATAGGTTTAATAATTGATTCATTCTCTTCAGAATTCGTTTCAGATATATTTTCCTCTGTTTCAGAATAATATTCGTCGTCGCTCATCGTTGTTATAATAACTACAGATTCTTTTAAATAATTAATTTCAATTTTCTTTTTATATAAAAATAAATAAAAGGAAAAACTAAAGAAATGCATATAAAGCTCCAAAAAAACCGGCAATATGAATGAAACTATGAATAAATAAATGATCATCACTACACCATTCTTTTGTAGAATAATAATCACTTTTTCTAAAAGCATATAAAGTTAACAAACCCAACAATAGATATAAAAATAATACAAAACCAGGTATTTTTTTATAAAAGAATGTATATAAAATAAATAAAAATGCATTTAATTTTGCTATTCTTGCATCCATTTTATGAATAAATGAATTATTTATAGGATCATACCAAAAAATTTGTGATAATAAAAAACACAAAAATAAAATGGATGCCAAAATATTTTTTTCTAAACTCATATCATCCGTCAAAAAATAAATAAGTAAAGCGACAAAAAATAAACCACTTGTAATACATAAATATTGTGGTTTTATAAATTCGCCCATAATAAATACATTGATATATTTATTGTAGTAGTAAAACTAAATAACTATTTATACACTTTCGTTTGTTTTCCAAATAGTATCACAATCTGAACAAAGATAAATATATTTCATATTGGCGTCATCGTAACGAATATAAATAATCTCGCGCGGTTTATCTTCAGTATTAGTAATACAATCTGGGTTAACACATAGAATATTACTAATTCTCGGCAATGTTGGATCCAACTTTGTATATTTATTTACGATATGACCAAATGACTGCTCTGATTTTTTAACTTGAGTTTTAGATACACAAACATTTTCAATAGCTAATAACTTGTCTTCATTTCCACACTTTCTACAATAATATACCAATTTATTTGGGTCATCACTATTGATACGAATATAATACATATTTGAGCAATTAGAACAGAAATGCATGCTTACTATAATATAAATAGATTATATTTATATTATTTTCAATCAATTTTATATTTAGCATTTTTTTTTTTGTAAAATTTAGAATATCAAGATATATCATAAAATGTCACTTGGACCATCTGACGGACTTGGTAGCAATGTTACTCCTACTATACGTCAGCTTTTTGAAAAAATTGCTGATGACAAACTCGCTAGAACTATTTTAACTGGTTTTTCTTATTTAATTTCTACGTTACAAATTTCAGTACAATTAAAATTACCATATACTTTAGTACCAATTTTAGATACATTAACATATACTGGAAAAATAACTGCCGACACACTCAGAGTTCCTGTACTTGAATATTTACATGTTACATGTATACAATTATTTATTATGTACAATTATGATATTAAAAATAAAGTATCAAAAGATCATGATCTTACTACAGAGCAATTTATAAGTCAATTTACAGCAGGTATTGATAAGTATACTGATGTTTGTTGTATAACTTATTGTAATTATATCAAGGAAAATGCAAACAAAGGAATGGAAGATATTTATAACAAAGAATTAGCAACTAGAGTTTTAGTAGAAGGTTTGTTTTTTGCATTAATTATACAACCTGCATTTAATCCTGCTTTAATAGACTTACCACCATCATTATGTGGAGGTTTAATGCTGCTTGGTATTGATTTTGTACAAGACAGAGTAAATACAAATGCTTTACCACATTTAAAATTTGAAGAAGTAGTTCCTTTTTATATAAAATATTTTAATGATTTTTTCAAGCCTATTATACTAGATTATTTTGTGAGAAAATCTAAAAAATTTTTAGATTTAGAAATACCTGTTACACCTTTAGTTTTACCACCTACAAATGATCCTTTACTTATTGCGGCTTTAAATGGTTCAGAAACAGAACCAAGTCCAGCTGAATTTTTTAGTGCTGTGTATATGATTCCTGTTTGGAGTCAACTCGTTGGTAGATTGGAATTAACACCTCTTGGTTTTATTGAAAAACCAAAATAATCTAAACTAAAATAAATAAATATATAATCATATTGATTATATATTTTATAAAAAATGTAAAAATTGTGAAATTTTTCCAAGATCATAAAAGTTATTAGAAACAAATAGTATATTTATTTACTAATCACTAATCACAACAGTTCTTGTGAAATCAGGATAGTATGTAATCTTGACAGACTTGTAACCTTCAAAAATACCAGAAGCACCAGTAATAACAAATGTCTCAAAAGGTGATGCTGTAACACTTCCTGAACCTGAATCCTGGTATGTTTTTGTGCAGGTAAGAAAGCTGTTATCCTTAATAAGATTAAGAGTTTCTGTGAAATATGCTGGTAGTTTATATCCCTCTGGGGTTCTGAATCCAAAATAATTGAAGATGAGAGAGTAGTCAAGACCACCGGTTAAAAATGAACCAGGAATTGTTGAGTAACCAGAATATTCACCATTGTCTGTAACATTATTTGTTGCTGTGCCGTTGTCAACGTAGACGCCGTTAATAAGAAGCTTCTTATTATAGTAGTATGTGATGGAATCGAACATATTTATAATATATTCAACTAGTTATTTTTTTACCAAAAAAAAAATTCTACATTTTCCTAAACAATTTGTTTTAGTTCATTCAACTTTTCAATCGTTTGACCATAATTCACATATACAGACATTGCATAATATCCTGTTTTAAAATTAATTTCTGCTTTATTAAACTGCTCATTTTTTATTGTAGCAAATTCCAATAGTTTATCCACATTTTTAATAAAATTTTCTTTTACAAATGGATAAAAATTTTCAAAAAAGGGCATATAAATTCCTTCTTTTCTATATAAAATATCACATACAGCAGTTCGCAAATTAGAAAATTCTATAATTTCATTATAGCTATTCATATCTTTATGATTATTAGTAACACCAGGTTCATTAAATAATGGATTTTTGCACAGCAAAGTACACAATGTTAAAAGAACACTGGAAATACTCTGACAAGATGTCCATTGTTCACCCCTCCAAGTATTCAAGAGAGAAATACACACTTTTCCACAAGTGTACAAATTAGGATTAAACCGCACTTTTTCACCATTTGTACAATACTTCACTTTTGGAGGACTATGCGGATAATCTGTTGGATAGCTCAGCTCAAAAAAATAATTTCCGCCGAAATAAGGTGTATCTGAAGGTCCAATAATAAGCGCATACCCCTTTAACATATCACTATCATCATGAATATAATAAATACCTTGTTCTGTAAGTGGATTTTTCAAAATGTGTTTCACATCTCTCAACAAACGATTGATACTTTCTCTTGTAATAATTTGATTGGACATTTTTACTATTATAGTACAACCAAAATATTTAAACCCTTTTACTAATATATTACCCGCGTAAAATTCTCTCGATAATAATAAATGCAACTTCTTTATCTAATTCTGTTATATAGTAGAATTAGATAAAGAGACAAAATAATAAAAAAATGAAATAGAAAAATATCCATATATTATATTATACAATGAATGCAACACCAATGAAATCATCACAATTTTCAGATTTAAACGAATTTTTGGCAAAGCATAGTAATAAGAGTGCTGGCTCAGAACCTTCTTCTTATACACATACAAGAATTCCTGATAAAAGTTTAAATATCTATCCAGGTTGTTATACTATTCCAAAAGAAGAGTTGTCTACATTTTATAGCTTATATTATCAAAAAATATTTGAAAAAAAGCAAAAAGATTATTTGACTGAAAAACAACTAGAATCTGGTGGAGGACCCGTAGCAGTAGACTTTGATTTTAGATATAAATATGATGTAGATTCTAGACAACATACCAGCGAACATATAAATGATATGATTTGCGAATATTCAGAGTTACTTAAGGAATGTTATTTGATAAGACCAGATGTGCCGTTTTATGTATATATTTTTGAAAAACCAAATGTAAATAGGTTAGCCGATGGTTCTTTGACAAAAGATGGAATTCATATGATTATTGGTATGCAAGTAGACCATACTATGCAACTGATAATTCGTGAGAAAATGATTCAGAAGTTGGAAGAAATATGGGACATTCCAATTATCAATAGTTGGGATTCAGTATTAGACGAAGGTATAAGTACAGGGAAAACAGGATGGCAGCTATTTGGCTCTAGAAAGCCGGGTCATGAAGCATATGAGCTAACTCATCAATATAAAATGACTCTAGATGGTACTGATAATAATTTCACAATGGACGAGAAAGATGTCAGCAAATTTGATCTTAAAAATAAATTTGAAAGATTATCAGTCCGTTATGAAAATAATCCAAAGTTTGAAATAAATCCAAAAATTATTGATGAATATAATGCGCGACTTCAAACAAAAGGCCAAAAAAATATAAAAAAAGCATCTGCCAATACAAAAATGAATTTAATCATTGAAGACGATGATAATGTAGAAGCAGAAGATCATATATCAATTCATGATATTAAAGATAAAGAAATGCTAGAAAAAGCAGTCCAAATATTAATAAAAAATTTAAAAGAGAACAATCAATATGAAATCATAGAAATTCATAATTTTACGCAAGCGTTACCTGCAAAATATTATCAACCAGGATCACATCTAACGAATAGACAAGTCGCATTTGCTTTAAAGCATACAGACGAAAAACTCTTCTTATCCTGGGTTCAATTGAGAAGCAAGGCAACTGATTTTGATTATAATTCTATTCCGGAATTGTATGCATTATGGAAAAAATTCCATAGAACGAATCAAGATGGTACAAAAGTTACTAAAAAATCAATCATGTATTGGCTTAGAAAAGATAATTTTGAAGAATATGAGAGAATAAAAAAAGACACCATAGAACATTATTTAGAAAATGCGTTTGAAACAGGAACTGAATATGATATTGCAATGGTTTTAAGACAGATGTATAAAGATAAATTTGTCTGTGTTAGCTATGATAAAAAGGGTATTTGGTTTCGTTTTCAAAATCATCGCTGGGTTTCAGATAAAGGGTTGTGTCTTAGAAACAAAATTTCAGAAGAGTTGTTTGCTTTGATAACAGAAAAGGTGAATCATATTGGTGAAGAAATGAAAGAATATCAAGATGACGATACCCGTCGCGAGTTTTTAAAAAAGAAAACGAAAACTCTCATGGATTTAAGAATTCGTTTGAAACGCACAAATGATAAGAATAACATTATGCGTGAGGCAGCAGAGATATTTTATGACGGAGAATTTATTCGTAATATGGATACCAACAAATATTTAATGTGTTTCAATAATGGCGTGGTAGATTTCTCAAATAAAATCTTCAGGGAAGGATATCCAGAAGACTATATTACAAAAACAACCAAGCTTAATTATGTTTCGGCAGAAGAATTTACAGGAGAAAATAATACAGAATACAAAGAAACAATAGAACAAATACACGATTTTATGAATAAGTTATTTCCTATCGCAGATTTAAACAGATACATGTGGGATCATTTATCATCTTGTCTTATTGGCGCAAATAAAAATCAAACATTTAATGTTTATCATGGTTCAGGCAGTAATGGAAAATCAATTCTTGCTGATTTAATGTCAGCAACTTTAGGCGAATACAAGGGTACTGTACCCATTACATTAGTGACAGATGCTCGTGGTAAAATTGGTGGTACTTCGGATGAAGTTCTTAAGCTAAAAGGTGTCAGATATGCGGTTATGCAAGAGCCTTCCAAGGGTGTAAAATTGAATGAAGGTATCATGAAAGAGCTTACAGGAGGTGACCCACTTCAAGCAAGAGGTCTTTATTCAGAGTCGGAAATATTTGATCCCCAATTTAGTTTAGTCGTTTGTACGAATAATTTGTTTGATATTGAGAGCAATGATGATGGTACATGGAGAAGAATTAGAAAATGTGATTTTAAATCTAAGTTTATTGATGAGGGAGAAACGTATAATGATGAAACACCTTATATCTTTCCAAAAGACAAGAGTTTGAAAGATAAATTGCCATCACTTGCACCAATATTTGCCAGTTTGTTAGTGGATCGTGCATTTAAAACGGGAGGTGTGGTGGAAGATTGTGAAACTGTATTGCAAGCTTCTAATAAATACAGAAATGGACAAGATCATATCAATGCATTTATTCAGGAAATGATCATTAGAACCAATGACAATAAAGACAAAATTGGCAAGGGTGGAATCATGCAAGGATTCAAACAATGGTTTGAACAATCACAAGGTTCTAGAAAAGTACCAAAAGGAGAAGAGCTTTATGAGGCAATGACAAAGAAATTCGGCTGTTCAAATTCAAAAGATGGAAAATGGCATGGAATCAAATTTGTTGAACCAGAGATGGGAGATGAGGAAGAGGATCTATAAGTAAAAAATATTTATTGTAAAAACAAAATAAATATTTTTATAAATTTATTTAGCGCCAAGTTCTTCTTTATATACGTCAAGTTCTTGTTTATATACATTTTTTGGTATTAAATCATAGAATAGATAAATAATGTAAATAAATAAACCTAGAAACCAAGTGGAAACAAATGGTAATAAAAGTAGGCCAATAAAATACGCAAAACGAATTTTCCAATCAGTGCTTGATGGATATATAAAAGAGAATACAACAAAACAAAACACGCAAATACAATAAATAAATAGAATAATATAATAATAATAAAATTTTAAAACATCTACTTGTTGGTCTTGATAAAAGGTCTTGCGTTCATTTGTAAGAATATCATTTGTTGTGTTTTTAAGTGATTTTACCAGTTCAGCATTTTCTTCTTTATATTTTAAATAAAGGTCTGTTACATTTTTAAAATTAAGAAAAATACCTTGATATGTTTCAACTTGTGTTTTTATTTTTTGCGTTATTTCATCATATTTTCCACTATATTGTTGAGTTATTTTATCTGCCTTCTCTTTTAATTGTTGTTCATATACTTCATTATACGCACTTTCCCCTGCAATAAAAGTAACGTAATTTTTTTGTGCTACTTGTAACTGATTTGGAGCTGATATAATATTTGTTTGTGCATCCTGCATTTTTTGCTTAAGCTTTTCTGCCTCTTTTTTTTTTTGACATGGACCATCACAAGTAATCATACTTTGAAGTTGAGAAAACAATGAATTCATTTTATTTATATCCATATCAGATGTCATAGTACTATATTATAGTACGATAAGAATTTTATTTAATAAATGTATTTTTACATGGTTCTAACTATTATATGCATTAAAAGATTCTTTCAAATTGTAATCCGCTTTATACTTATTTGGAGCCGTTTTTTCCAAACCTGTAAATAAATTATTTTCAAAACTTTCAGTAGTAGTAGTTGTACTAGCAGCAATTAAACCAGAAATACACTTGTTTAGTGTAGTATCGTACACTTGATCTGGTTGACAACATGCTTCACCTATACAAGTTCCAATCATTCCACCAGCCCAAGGATCACTTTCACTTCCAGTTCCCTTAGGTGCAGAATTAGGATCAAAAGGCCAAGCATATTCATCATAGTTCATATTATCGCGTGAAACAATAGAACTATAGGTTGACCAGAAATATATGGATCCTACAATACCAACAATAATAAATAATATATAATATACAATGCTAGGGAGTAAACCTTTATTAAAAATAATTGTTAAAATGATAATTGGTATCAAAGTGAAAATGACAATTTTCATTAAAGTAGTATGTTCAGCATATTTATCTCCATAATATTCATTGATTTCAACAAGACGAATTTTATTATTTTTTTCCATTTCCAAATATTGTAAACGTTGTTTAGTACGATTTAATTCAGTTTCAACAATATTTATTGCCGCAGTTTGTTCTTTTAAAGTTCCAGTAGATGAACTTAAAGCACTTTGATAAAAGCTATTCATTCCGCTTAATGTTGAGTATAATCCAGAACGAATGTCAGTTAATTGTTGAATTTTTGAAATAATCTTTTGTTGTTGCTGTGAGGTTAATGATGCATTATTTTCTAGTTCCCTCATTAATTCTTGTTCAGAATTTTGCAATAATTGGATGTTTTGTAAAATTTCGTCATTATTTTTAGAAATATCAGGTATTCCACTATTTGTATTTGTATTACCAGCCATATTATATAATTTATAAGGAGATAATTAAATAATATAAAAGATAATTTAATATTATTTTTGTAAAGTATTCTTCTTACAAATCTTTATTATCTAAAAGACACCATTGTTTTTTTTCTTTATACATATTTCCATCTTTTCCACACATATTATCATAATTTCTTGCTATAGAGCAATAGGTATAGTCGATGTTAGCCTTTTTAATACTACCATCAACTAAATAATCTTTATTATCAACCTCTTCTATCACTGGAAATAGTGAACACTTTCCAAATTTACTACCAAAAAAATTACATCTAAAATGGGTACAATGAATGCAAAATTTAGGTTTATTAGGAGTAGAAAAAATAGAGACAATAGAAAAAATAGAGACAATAGAGAAAATAGAGACAATAGAAAAAATAACTTTCATGTATTTGTATTTGTATAAATATATTTAAATCCTAATATTATTTATACATTTATACATTTATACATTTATACATTTATACATTTATACATTTAATTTTTGCTTATATTCATAGCGACTAAAACACTTCCTGTTGCTAAAATTGTCCATAATAAATATTCATAGTTCTTTTGTAAAACAATAATATCACTATCTTGTAGAATCTTATTAATATTATTATTACCACGATACCCATAATTGATAAAAGATTCACTTGTTGCGTTTAGTTTATCAATTTGACTATTTGTATTTTCCATATCTGTTTGATAATCATTCAATCCTTGTAAATTTTTGTCCGCTTGATTTTCAGAAGTATCTGTGCCTGTACTATATTTATTTACTAAATTGTTTATTTCATTCGTTTGATTTTCCATTTGTAGTTCTAATCGCGCTAATTCTGCTTGTTCGTCATCAGTAGCATTTGCTAAGCCATACGTTGTATCTGGTGGCCCTCCTTTATTATAATATTCATATTGCGCAGAGTCAATGTTCATTGTTTCTGAGGTAGCTCCTGAAGGGACTGAAATGGGTGTCTTTCCCCTAACATAAGTATCTGTAGTAGAAAGCTGTCGTGATGGACCACCATACGGCCACATTGCACTTGATTTTGGATAACATACTTTATTTTTAAAATCATATACATAACCATAACAATCTTTATTGTTATCACAAGTACTTTGACATTGATCCTTTGTTGCATTTCCATATGAAGTACCTGATATATCATTTCCATATGTATCAAATTTTGAAAACTTTGTATATGTATTTGTTAATTGGCTATTATCGGCAGGATACTCATGTAACATATCATTTTCATCTATAAATCCGAGTTTTCCAATATTTTGTGAAAATCCGGAACTAGCAAATTCATATAAAGCATTTATCCATGATCCACCTACTCGTTTACCTGCTGAATTTGCAGCGCAACCATCACCATTATCAGTTGTACACAACACTAAATTTCCATCTGTTTGCATCAATAAATAAATAGAACCATTAGTGGAACCAATAAAGTCGCCAGCTGCCAACGTAGTACCATTGGGTATCCAGTTTTTACCAAATTTACTTTTTTCTGCTTTAAAAGCTGAATTTTGTTGTTTTTGTTTACCATTTGTTTTTGAACACCATATAGCTCCTTGATTATCAGCTGGACTAGTACCTCTATAAATGCACATATTTCCATCATCTTGTAACATTAAATATGAATTTATAGTTGGTTCATTCGTATTATAAATAGCATTTGACCAACCTCCTCCCAACATTGATCCGTCACTAAGTGTTGTGCAATTATTCGCTTTCCCTAAAGAACTAGCTCTGCTAAAATCATTTCCAACCCAACATTCAGTTGTTTTATTTGGCTGAGCATATTGTAAACCAAAATATTTCCATTTCCCTGATTGTGCAGCAGTTTGACAAGTTTCATATGTTTTTCCGCTTCCGAGGTTTGTAGGTAAACGTCTATCACCACTATCGCCATAGCAACCAAAATAATTGGAAGGGTTAGCACCAGGCGACGCCCAAACTGCCGCACCTCCCGAGTTGTTAACCGCCAATGACCCTTGTCTATCCAACAATGCGACACTACCTTTACCATCGCCTGTTTTTGTCTCCCATAAAACAATCGATGTCATTTTATACGCTTTACCATACCTTTTACTATTTGCCAAATCATTACTTACAAGACATGCCGCAGTTCCGTCTGATTTGGCATCTTGCATACCAAAATATTTATATCCATTTTGAAATGCAAATTTTTTGCATGTATCAAAATCAGTATAACCTATTATAGAAGGATCCCATGTCATAGAGCGTTGAATATTGTAGTCGGAACTCGTATATAAATTCCATTGACTTATTTGAACACAATATCTGTTACCTGTTCTATCGCCGGGATTACCACAATTTGTAATAATAATTCTATACGCATTATATGGTTTTGGGTCAGTAATATAATAAGTTCTCATTTCATAATTAAGACCTTGATTTTCTTTCAAATCAACTTCATTCCATGTAGATCCATTCCATCCTACGACCATCCAACTATTAGGACTTCTTCCATTTGGATTACCACAACATCCTTGTCTTCCTTTCAAATCATATTTTGTTAATGTATAATTTTGAGATAAATTTATTTGCAAATTTTCACCTGAAATCGTTTGAACACCCTTTTTTGTTTGTACATTTTCAGTTTTTGTTTTTCCAGTGTATACTCCAGTATTTCCGTTATAATTAGTAGTAGAACCTACTGCACTATGCCAATATGGATCATCTCTACGATTAAAAGCAGTCCATGGTCCCCATGCATTATTATTTTGATACATGCTAGAAGCATATGATTTAAATCCACTTACGTTGTTACTACTATTCATTACTGGGACAAATAAAATATCAGCAGTAGGTTGTTTATCATTATAACATCCAATATATTTTTCTTTTGGATTATTTAGCAGTGTATTTACATATACATTTTTTCCTGCATTACTGCAGCTTTCATTTAGTTGCATATGTGGACCTAAAATTAAATTTAACTCTGGTATAGATGTACCCGGAACATCAGTATCAGGATATTTAATAGACACATCTGTAAGGGTTTTATTAGGACATCCATTTTTACCTGTTATACTATCCCATATACTTGGATCTGGTATATATTTTACGACACCTTGATTCGTAACATAACATACTTGTCCTCCAGTAAATTTGATGGTTTTCCCCAAATAAGGATTGTTACTTGTACGTTTTAAATAGTCTTGATTTTTCTCATTAATTTTATTCATTAGATCTTGATATTGTTTTAAAGAATCATCATAGTCTTTTCTTAATTGTTCTAGTTGTAGTTCTTGTTCTTTCGTTTCTTGATTGTCATCGACGATTTCATTGGATTCAGTTGCCAATTTATTTTCACTAGGATCATTTGTATAGGTTGGATTGTCTGATGAAACAACTTCATTCGTTGCAATTGTACTTGCATTTGTACTTGTACTTGTACTTGTACTTGCACTTGCATTTGTACTTGGAAATGTATAATCTTCTGGAAGAGGTTCTCCTGTTTTTAGATTTATTATTGGTATATTTGTACCAAGTGGAGAATCAAATGGATAATCAATATCTAAAAATACACCAATAATACCATTGTCTAACAATTTTTCCGAAAATTTACCATTTCTTTTCGTAGATTCATCATCATATGGAAATATTCTTACAATACCTTCATTTGTAACATAAGCAAAGGTAGCATATTTAAAAGTTACCCATTTCCCAGATAAATTCATATTTTCATTAGGAGATTGATATTCACATTTATCTTTACCTCTTATCATAGGTTCTCCTATTGTTAGGTTTAATTCTGGTATAGTTGTACCAGGTGAAGCATTTAATGGATAGTCATTAGGCAACCACATTAAAGAATTGTAATTACAATTCGTTTCACTTGGAGGAGCACCACTTAAATCTTTAGCTGGTCTTATAATACCTTTATCTGTAACATAAGCTGTAATAGATATCATAGAAGAACCACCATCTGATGTTTTATTTCTAAATACTAGCCTTTTTCCTAAGTAAATATTTGTATTGGATCCTTCAAAACCTTCTACAAAATAGCGGTCATTATAAATATGATTGTAATTATTATTTTTATTAGATTTATTAATAAATTTATTTTGAAACTGCTTAAACTTCATCCCTTGTGATAAAGATGGACTCATATTATTATTTAATTTCGTGATTTCATCTAAATTATCACATCTATTGAATATACTTGTCATATTAATATAATAAGATACAAAAATATATTATATTATTCAATTATTTTGCAGATATGTAACTATAGTAAAAACAATAAAAATACCAAATACAATCAACAAAATATTACTTTTATCTCCTGATTTATTACCACCACCACTTTGAGGACTTGAAACTGCAGTTCTTAATAATAAAAGTATTAAAATTATAACAACAAATAAAAAAATAATATACTTCATATAATTATTAGTAACAATTGTATTACCATCTTCGTAAGCAGTGTTTAATGATTGAAATTGGTTCATTATCATATCAATTTGTTTTCTATCTTTTATTAAAATTTCATTGTTATTTACCATGATTACTTCCTGTTGTTGGGTTTGAGAAGCATTTTTTGAATATTGATTTTGATTTTCATTTGAAAGCGTGATAATTTGTTGATTTAAAGAAGTCATTTCTTGATTCAATTCTTTTAAACGATTGCTATAAAACATAACCTGTTGAACGATTGCTACCGATTTTTCAGTAGGAACTATATTGCCTTGACCGCTAAACAATGTACAATTTTTTAAAGTTGAATCAAACGTTGCACCAGAACATGATTTATTTGCAGAACAAGCGGACTGGCAAGCGGTAACATTTGATTCCCCTAAAATATTTACATTACTTTCTCCAATAAAAGCGGAATCAGGAATCTGAGTCAATGTATCATCATGCTCATTTATTAGATCAGTGTATTTTTTAGAAATATCTTTGTAATCACTTAATAATACATTAAATTGACTCGTCAAATTTTGTATTTGCAAAGACATTATATATAAATATAAAGAAAACAAACAAAATAAAAAGATGAAATTCTATTTTGAAAAACTAGGCATATACGATGTTCCACTATTTTTAGTGAAATATTGAATAACAATAAATATAATAACAATGACAAAAACCAAATAAACAATACCCAACTGACCCATTTTTTTAAAGGATGGCGTATTGTTATAAATAGCAGTAATATATTGGTTATAAAGATATACAATAACAAATAACAAAATGATTCCAAACATTAGGTAAAATGGATCAACGTTATTCGCAATAACTTTAGAAGTTTCAACTACAGGATTTGTGATAGCAAACGTAACTGCACTACTTGTATTTTGATCTAGTGTTGACATAGCCAATGTAATACCCGCAACAAAAACTACAACAAAAAATACAAAAAATAAATAATAATTTTTTGTTATATATATTCCCATCTCATTTTGTGTTTCTTCTAAAGTTTGATATTCTTTCAACATATTATTTATTTTCTCCCTTTCACCATTTAAATACTCGTATTGATTGATTAAAGAATAATTTTTATCAAACCGATTTTCTACTTGTTTTCCATAATCACCATATACTTCGTCAATTTTCTTCTGCATTTGTCTATTTACTGATTTTATTTCATTATTTAATGACTCTACAATTTTTAATAGTTGTGTGCTTTTAGGAACTATAGCATAATCATTGGTTTTTCCAGGCATTGTAGAACCTTCACCTCCTCTTATCCAGCAATATTTTTTATCTGGGTTGAAAGTCGCGCCTGAACAACCAGAAGTGGTAGAACAAAGCGCACTGCATTCTTGTAGTGAATTTGATACGCTTTCTTTTATTCCAGAGGTTCCCCAAAAAGCTTGTCCTTTTATATCAGTTAATATTGGTGCATTAATATTGTAATTTGGACTTTTTGCGGTACTAAATCCTTCAACAAAAGAACTAAAGAAGGAACTAATAAAACCTTCTTTACAATCTGTTTCAAATGTTGCTATAGAAGTAGCTTGATCTGTGTTTCCATAAGGTCCAGACCATTGTTTTGTTTCCAGTTCTTTCCAGTTAGGATGAGTATAAAATTTATTATCTGCGCCTACACCAATCATTGACCCATCTGGTCGAAATGTAAATGTAGAGAGAGGCACGTTTACATATTTAGAATAATCTTTCATAAAATCTGATTTTCCAAACGATGATAATTTTAAAGCCCGACAATTTGCTGTATTATTAAAATAATATATTGAAATTGTCTCATCATTATTGTTTGGAGGAAATTGATACATAATTCCATTTGTAGTTGTGGGGGAAGTAAACCAATCTTTATAAGGATTTGTATTATTTTTAATAAAAAATAGATTAAATAATGATTTCCCGTAAAAAAGATCTTCATTCGGTTTCGAAATTTCTGTAATATTCATAGTAGAAGGTACCCAATTAGATGCATCCCATTTAGATTTTTCCCAATATTTTCGAATACTATTCTCTACAATATCACTTTTTTTAAATGCATACACTTTTCCATTAGAAGAAGTAAAAATATTTATTAAATCATTACTATCATCATTTACTTTTACCCAATTTGCATCAAAATTTTGTTTGCTATATAATTTACCATCAGGTTTTACACCTAATATGATATACTTGTCGCATTTACCAGTCGTTGTTCCAGTAGTTCCACTAGTAGTTCCAGTTCCAGTCGTAGTACCAGTCGTAGTACCAGTCGTAGTACCAGTATTCGTAGTTCCAATAGTTCCACTAGTAGTTCCAGTCGTAGTTCCAGTCGTAGTTCCAATAGTTCCACTAGTAGTTCCAGTCGTAGTTCCAGTCGTAGTTCCAGTCGTAGTTCCAATAGTTCCACTAGTAGTACCAGTATTCGTAGTACCAGTCGTCGTAGTACCACTAGTAGTTCCAATAGTAGTCGTAGTCGTACCATAGCATCCTTCTCTATTTTTACTATCCGTCTTAGTAGCCCAATTAAAAGAATCTAAAATAAGCCCATTTAGAGTTCGTTTAGTATTATCATTTACTTTACCAGTGGTTGTACAGCCTGCTTTTTTCCATATATCCTCATAACATGCCTGATCAATACCTGTGCTATTTGCACTATATTTAGCACATGGTCTATTCGATTCTGTATTTAAATTATCTATATAATCCAAAACAGCTTGTTTGTATTTAGTTAAAAGATTTTTATATTTAGCATTCAAACTTTCTAAATCTAATGCTAATGAGGATTTTTCTTGATTTATATTCATTTGATTCATTTGATTCATCTATATATCTATTATAAGAAAACATATTTACTACATTTCTTTAATTCTTCCTCGTTGATAAAAAAAAATAAAGAATTGGTAGTATAGCTATTGCTATTGTAATATAAGGATTGTTGTTACTATTCGGATTCAAATTTTGTTCTTTGGAAAGAACCAACAAATTGCTATATTTAAATCTCTCTTTGTTTTCATCCCAAGTAATTGTAGATAACTTTCGTCTTTCAATCATATTTTGTACCGAGTTCATTGTAGACTTCATACAATATTCGCCAAGTGTTTTATTAAACAAAGGTTTTTTAGAAAAAATTGTAAACATTTAAAATGTAAATATATATAATTTTTAATTTTTAAATTATAAATTATAAATTATAAATTATAAAATATAATAAATCTATTTTCTCATATTCCTTGCATTATTATATAAATTACTTCCCATATTCCTTGCATTGTTCATAATATTCCTTGCATTGTTCATAATATTTTCAGAATTAAGATTTATGCTGCCATTTATATTGCCATACATATTTTTAACTAAAAGTCCAACAATAACAATACTTATAATGAGTCCCCAGTTACGTAAATATCCTTCTTCGTATATTTTTTTATAATCATAAATTAGTTCAGATGCAGCATCATTCTTCTCTTCTACATATCCATTGCTGCGTTTAAGCATCCTATTTTTATTTTTTTCTTTGACAATCAATGTATTTAAACAAATGATTTTTTTATTTAGTTCATCTATATTTATTTGAGAATCATTTAAAGCAGTAAACAATTGAGAACTAATATTTGTTACATTTGCTTTAGTACTCTCAAATACTTGTTGATAATCTGGATACTCTGGATTCTTATTATACAAGACAAAAGCATTTTTAAATTCTGCTAAAATATAGGGTGCCTTTTCTTTTATAGTTTGTAGTTTTTTTTTTAATTCATCGGGGGTCACCATTTTTGATAATAATGCATCATCTTTAAAGTATTCGGAACATTTTCCAAAAGTATTAGTATCTGTAGTAGACATTATATATATATAAACCTTTTAAAAATCAACTTTTAAAATCCACCTTTTGAAAGGTGGATCAAGTACAAATTCTATAATATTTAGATTCGATAGATGTTTTACTAGGTCTTATAATTTCGCAAACTTGACCAGGACGCAACCCAATTACTCGCGCTACAGGATCAAACCTTGAAATATTAGGAATTTGTATTTTCTCAACAATATTATAACGTTTCATCATGGTATCTACTTCTGATTCAAGTAAAACACGATGAGGTGGTACAAGTGTATGTTCCAATATATTGAATTGTAATCGTTTAATACTTTCAACAACAATGAAAATACCATCCGCTTCCCAAATGTGTTTGATTTCGTTTATCAGTGTTTCATTTGGTTCATCTTTAATAATAATAAATAAAGAATCTGTTTTTGTAAGAGTTTCCGTCAATACATACAAGTCGTCTATCATTTCTTGAATATTTTTTGGAGCAGGTCTAGATGCTAAGTAGTAACGAATATATATTTTTTTTTTCTCAACATTTTCATCGTTCATTTCCAAAAGCATATCCAATTGATTATTTTGTTTCATAGAGTTGACTTCATTTACACTAAAATTTGCGTAGTCATTTATATTATAACCTTGTTTTCCCAGTAGGTCTAGAATTATTTTTCTAGAATTGTAAATGTGTGAAATAAGAATAGTAGAGTTTTGGCTGGTCATATTATATTATAATATAATCATATCAAATTATTTTTAACTCAATTTTATTTATAAAGTTATTATTCTGTTTGTGCCTGAAGAATTAGAATTAGATACAGATTCACTAGAGTTATTTGTTTCTGTTTTCGTACTTTCTAACTCTGTTTTCGTACCTTCTGTAGATGGTGATTCTTCTACCTCTAAAATAGTTTGTTGTACAGGTATTTCAGAAGATTCTTTACCAAATTCTTGTACAATAGGTGTATAAGGAATCATATTTTCAACTGGTGGAGTATTTTGAAATGGTGGAGTATTTTGAAGTGGTGGAGTATTTTGAAGTGGTAGAGTATTTTGAAGTGGTAGAGTATTTTGAAGTGGTAGAGTATTTTGAAGTGGTGGAGTATTTTGACTACTTAAACCTAAACTTTGTGTTAAATTTTCCAAAAAACTAGGTGGTGATCCAGGTGTTCCTGGTGCATATCCAGGTGATCCGGGTTCAAATCCAGGTGCAGATCCAGGTATTGATCCAGGTTCTGATCCAGGTATATATCCAGGAGATCCAGGTGCATAAGGAGGCGACTCTGGTCCTTGTAACACAGAATCAATATTTACAGGTAGTTGTCTATCTCTATTTTGTTTTAGATCCTTCCTTACATCAAGTGTTAATTTTTTCAATAAATATTCTGTATTTTCACTAGATTTTGTTAATTTATGAATATTATCTGAATAAGACATACTAAGAAGTTGATCCACATTATCCTCTGTAATAATATGCATTTTAACATTCATTACTTGTAATTCTTGTATCAATAATTTCAATGAATAAGGCACTCTAATAATACTAAAAGAACGACCAAATCTACTTACATTTTTAATATTTTGTGATCCATCAGCATTTGTAAAAAATTCAACCGGACCATCTGCATAAGGACTTAAAAATAAGTTTTTCGACTCATTATAAATAGAAATTGATCCAGTTTTATTACAAACTGCTACGTAATATTCATCACCTCTTATCATAAATGATTCATTCAAAAAATAGGACATCCCGTGAGCCAATACCCCGTCACGTTCCATCTCTCCAATTCTTAGACCACCATCATTTGCACGACCTTGCACAGGTTGTCTAGTTAACATAGTATTCGGACCTCGTGCTCTAAAATTAATCTTATCCTTGACCATATGTTTTAAACGCATATAGTAGGTAGGACCTATAAAAATATCTGCTTGTATTTGGTCTCCTGACATACCATTATATAAAACTTGATTTCCAGAAGAATGGAATCCCGCATTTACAAGGAGAGGAGAATATGTAGAATAATTCAGACCTTTTACTTGAAATGCAGTACAATCGCCAAATGCACCATAACTAGCACATACCTTACCAAATAAAGATTCTATGATTTGTCCAATTGTCATACGACTTGGAATAGCATGTGGATTGATGATTAAATCTGGGCGAATTCCGTCATCAGTAAAAGGCATATCTTCTTCAGGAATAATGAGACCTATTGTACCTTTTTGCCCACTTCTAGATGCCATTTTGTCACCAATTGCAGGCAAGCGTTCTTCTCTGACACGAACTTTTGCGACATTGAAACCTTCTTCTCCAAGAGTAATAAAAGATTTATCTACATAACCAAGTTGTCCTTTTTTAGGTTTTACAGAGTCATCAATCCATACATCCTTGTTTTCCATGTTGGTATTGACTTTTCCAATCAATATCATTTTGTCATTTAATTCTACATTCTCTCTAATGAGACCATGCTCATCTAAATGACTATAATCGGCATCTCTTTTCTTCTTAATAACATTATTTTTTTCTACATTCGCAAACTTTGAACTGGTGCTACCGGTAACCTTTGAACTTTCTTCACGTGATTCATAAGTAGAAAGGTATGTGGTTCTAAATATTCCACGTTGAACTGAACCCTCATTTATTAAAATAGCATCTTCTACATTATATCCAGTATAACACATAATAGCCACAATCGCATTGACACCATAAGGTTGTTCTTCATTATTAATATATTCTAAATATCTAGATTTGATAAGAGGTGTCTGACCATAATTCAATATAACGCCCATTTTATCCATTCGCATTTGATAATTACTATGATATACAGATACTGCTTGTTTACTTTGACCGCATGAGAAAGCATTACGAGTGACAGGATTATTTTCAGGATAAATAATCAAATTTCCCATAACACCTAATATTAATGACGCATCAATCTCCAAGTGAGTATACCATGTGCTCTTCTTTAAATCTTCAATAGAAGAGGCAATAAGTGCGGACTCTTCTTCAGAAGTATCTATATAATCAACGAACGATTTACTCTTGTCTAGTTTATTAAATACAGCACTTTTATCTGAACCAATATTGTGATATAGTTCTGATATGTCATACAAACGATTTTTTTTACTCAAAAAATGTTCATCTGATTTTTGCATAAACCCAGTAATAATTTGTTCCCAGCTTACTTTACCACTATCTAATGCATCTATGAATTCTTTTCTCATAAAACTCAACTTACTATCTTGAATGTAATAAATAGGTCTAGTTAATCTACCCGAATCTGTATAAATATATATTTCGTTTCTTTTACAATCAAATGATACACTGGTATAAATGGGTATAATACCATTTCGTCTATATAGTTTCAATACATTTACAACTTCAATAGGACTATCAATTATACCAACCCAATTTCCATTTACAAAAATTTTGGAAGAAGATCCGAGTTGTTCAGTACTTGCCTCCAAAAGAATAAGCATAGGCGTATTTTTTCTTAGCCATTGAATAATAGGATATGAAGAAGATCCACTTGTGATATAAGTACTGATTGACATGTGTTTTTGTAAACCAATGTTACCACCATCGGGTGTATCAATCGGGTCAATAAATCCCCATTGAGATGAATTTAAAAGACGAGGACCCACTACTTTTGCAGTAGAATCCATTGGCAAATTAATTTTACGCAAATGCGATATAAATGTATACCAACTTAAACGATTTAAATCTTGTACCGCACCCAATCTTTTGGTATGTGCTTCCGAACCCCAATTTCCTTTAAATGCTTTTCTAAAACCTTGTTCTACAATTCTCTCTTTAAAGAAGGATTTAAAGTTAGATTCAATGAGTCCAATAAAATTATCCTTGTATTTGTTTGATTCCTTGTCTCCCTTGTCTCCCTTGTCTCCCTTGTATCCCTTTTTTAATTGAATTTGTTTTTTTTCTTTTCTAGAGAGAGTATCATCATCTTTATATTCGCCTTTATGATAATAATATTCTTCGTCTATTTTACGTGTAATATCTTTCTTTTGAATCAAATAATATTCTCTAAAAAGATCATAAAGGAGAGAACCGGAAAGTTCAACTCGTTTAAATCTAAAATTATCTCGGTCAGTAGGTTTCTCTTCTTTTAAATACACTTTTAATAATCTATTCACCATATATCCAATAAAATATGCCTTTTCTAAAAAATTTATTTCTCCAATATGCGGTAAAAAATAATCAGAGAGAATTTCAATGACTCCAGAAATAGTACCTCTTTTTGTTAACTCTGCTATAAATTCAAGAGCATTTTTTTGATTAAAAAATTTATTTGCATCATGAATTGAAGGTATGAATAAATCAATGTAGTCATTATTGTCGTAGTCATTTATTTTCGTTAGTAAACAAGTTTGTATAATGTCCTTGTCTGATACTATACCAAGAGCGCGCATTAAAATAAACAATGGTATTGGTTTTTTCACATTTGGTACAGCTACAACAATTTGGTTATTACTTAAAATGGATGTAGGCGATACAATTTTTACCGCAGTTGTTCGTATTGGTTTTGATGAATCTTCAGAGACAGAACGTATTTCTGCGGAATGACTATAAATTTCATCATCTTTATATCCGCGAATATAAAGCAAATTATCTGCAAATTTTTCTTGCGATATAATCACTTTTTCTTTTCCATCTATAATAAAATACCCACCATAATCATTGCGACACTCACCCATATTAAATCTTACTTCTTTATTTAAAGTATTTAAAATACACAAATCTGATTGAAGCATAATAGGAAATCTACCCAAAAATATTTTAGGTAATAAGATACTATGCTGTTTCTTTTCGCCTTCAATATAATATATAAAATCTACTTCTACGTCATAATGAATAGTAACTCCATAAGTCATATTTCTCAAACGCGCATCATTTGGAAACATATAATGTGCGTTATTATCATCATAAATAACTGGTCTACCAAAATAAATTTTCGATCCATCTTTACCACCTAAATAAAGCATACACTCATTTAGATTTTCAGAGTTAGAGCCTTCATCTTCTCTCTCTATAAATCGTATAGGATTATTTTCATTAAAAATTCTGCGAATACCATTTTTTGTAAATTCATTATAAGATTCTAAATGATGGGATACCAAACAAGTGGGATTATCTTTAAAATATTTATCAATGAGTTTCCATGATATATTTTCTTTATCGAGTTCTTTACTTTCTTCTTCTTGCATTTTATATTATATAATAATCATATTTTTTTAAAAGGTAATTATTTTATAAATATTATAATATAATTACTTTTGTTTCTTTTGTTTTTTTGTTTATTTTGTTTCTTTTGTTTTTTTGTTTATTTTGTTTCTTTTGTTTCTTCCTCTTCTTCCTCTTCTACACGTTTCATTGTTTTTGATTTTTTGTTCCCTTTTTTCCCTTTTTTCGTTAGACGAAATTTCCCCTTGGATTTTGAACCTTTGCTATAACTATCATCAATAGTGAATTCAGTCCATGGCTCACTAGGTCTATCTTTTATGTAGGGAGCAAAATTATCAAACTGCCTATGCTTCTTAAAAAATTCGGCTGCTTTAAATGGCATTCCGCAAGAATTACCCCATATTCCACTAAAAGACATATTTTTTGCCATAGTACTATCACATACCATACCATCTATCGCGCCATGAGGATCAAATGGTTTCGGTCTTGAAGGATCCGACATGTATTCACGTGCATCCAAATCATAATGTGAACAAATTGTCCTTGAACAAGGATTATTTTCTTTCTCTAAATACACATCATAATGATCTGCAATTATTTTTTTTGCAACATCAATATCGATTTTCCCTTTATATTCATCCATTAAATCAGCTAAGCGGACCTTTCTGGCACCTTGATGACGACGCACATCATAGAACCCAGAATTATTTACTTCTAAGTTGCGGATTTTTTCATCATAAGGAGCATTAAATCCAATAAAGAACCCATTTTTAGTTCTCTCTGTTTTGTGATATTTGAGACCCAATTCAATGCGAAGAATTTCATTTGTATTGATGTCGCCAAACAGCCACGAATTTGCGTAATCTCCCGAGTTTTCATGTAAAAGTATTTCACAATATTCATCTAATGTATTACCATATTGCATTGCCTTTCTAATTCTATAACCGACGGGCCAGCGTTTTTCATAAGGATAGAAGCCACCGATGGTTGTTTCAGTGCCAATAAT
>Ga0209443_1000164_pt1 | contig 43051 bp, 35 predicted proteins | sample LauGreBMM110DCMD_2_FD_187571 | JGI IMG/M metagenome (GOLD analysis project Ga0209443, IMG submission 187571) | Freshwater lake microbial communities from Lake Michigan, USA - Su13.BD.MM110.DCMD (SPAdes) (version 2) | ecosystem: Environmental > Aquatic > Freshwater > Lake | place: Lake Michigan... | reverse complement strand
CACTTTGCTGATCAACGCCCATTATACCAAGCGCAACAGTTAAAAAAGATGACCTTGGATAAAAATGAAGTGCTGAAAAATGCGGAAAGCGTTTATCACCCACAATAAATAATTATTATAAACGAGCGGTGACGATATTTTGATCAAGTATTCCCTTTGTATCGTAAATCACCGAATTAGGAGATGATTTTAAACTTGCATAGTTGAATGACTTAAAAAAATCATGCGCCACTGTCAATACAATAGCATCATAGGTATCAAGTGAAGTGACTAAATTAATTTGATGGATGTCCAATACTTCTTTTGCATTGGCAAATGGGTCAAAAGCAAAAACGTCCACATCATTATTTTTTAGCGCAGTATAAATTTCAAAGGTTTGGGAGTTACGAATATCAGGACAGTTTTCTTTAAAAGTCACACCTAATAATAAAACTTTAGCGCCTTGCACTTTAAAATTATTTTTTACTAATAGCTTGATTATTTTTTCAGAAACAAAGGAACTCATCTGGTCATTCACATGTCTGCCTGATAATATTACTTGTGGATGATAGCCTAAACTGCTTGCTTTATGTGCTAAGTAATAAGGATCAACACCAATACAATGTCCCCCTACTAAGCCTGGCTTAAATGGTAAAAAATTCCACTTGGTCGCAGCAGCTGCTAGCACTTCATGCGTGTCAATGTCCATTTTATCAAAGATTAATGCCAATTCATTTACAAATGATATATTAATATCTCGTTGTGCATTTTCAATGGACTTTGACGCTTCCGCTACTTTTATACTTGACGCTTTATGAGTACCTGCAGTAATAATACTTGCATATAAATTATCAACGATGGTTGCTACTTCAGCCGTTGAACCAGAAGTCACTTTTATAATTTTTGTAAGTGTGTGCACTTTATCGCCTGGATTAATCCGCTCGGGTGAATAGCCACAATAAAAATCTTGATTATATTTTAAACCGCTGAATTCTTCCAAAATAGGAACGCAATCCTCTTCTGTACAGCCAGGATACACCGTGCTTTCATAAATAATGATATCTCCTTTTTTTATTACCCCTCCAACCATTTTTGAAGCAGTCAACAATAAATTTAAGTCGGGCTGTTTGTCTTTTGTAACGGGTGTGGGAACCGTGATAATAAAAATAGTACAATCCTTAATTTGCGTTAAGTCATCTGTAAAAACGAGCTGATGGGCATTGGCTATTTCCTGGGAGGTACATTCCAATGTAGTATCTATTCCTTTTTTTAAATTGGCAATACGTTCTGAATGAATATCAAATCCAACCACTTGATATTTTTCACCAAAAGCCACTGCTAAAGGTAGGCCTACATAGCCCAAGCCGATGATCGCAATTTTATAGTGGGTAAATGGGATTGAACTATTCATATTATTTCAAAGTTAATGGACTGATTAGTGATGTCCATAATTTTTTTCGCCTGCGGTAATTGCGAAAGGCAGCCGATTTTGTGGGGGTGGCAACAGGCAGGTCGCAAATTTGGTAAATGCACAAGGCGGATTAAAGGCTTGATTAAAATCAATAAAAGTATTTCCTTTAGCATCTGGCTTACCGATATATATAAAGCGGCCTGCACCATAAGTGGTTGCACCCGAAGTAGCATCCCCAAAAGTGATAAAAAGTTGCTCCTCTCCTTCGTAAATTACATCCAAGCTATAGGGTTTGCCTTGATATGTAAATTGAAGCTTACCTGCATTTTTAGAAGCCACTTGCTGACCCAAAACATTTGATATCATCAAATACGTTTCAATAGGCGGTTGTAGGAAGGCTTTAATTTTAAACTTTTCATTGATTGGGAAATGAGCTATCCCCTTAAAAGATGAAACATTGTCCGATTTTAAATTCCGGAATCGTACCCCAATTTTATCTTCCCTTTTAATAATGGTCCAGGTAAATGAAGCGCCTGACATTATCCAGCTCATGTCTGAACTAAGGCCGTTCGCATTAAAAATACAAACCTTTGATTTTAGGGGCATGTCTTGATTATTTACCTTAACCATATATTTATCAAGGCTCTGCCACATGACACTATCCCCTTCAAAAATAAAATTCCCTAAATGATCGGGGAAAAACGCATCAGAAGGATTGGGGTTTTCATAAACACAATCATTATTCTTACTAACACCAAAGGTGTTCACTCCTTTATGCAACCAAAACAACCCTTCTAAATTCAACCAACCCTTGGGTGATTTTAAAAAGGCCTCCCTGAGCTTATGCCATTCATTGATAGATTCAATATAATTAGGTGTAGTGGATTTTTGGCCCTTCACATTTAAATAGGATAAAACCATGGTAAGCGACACAAGGAATAGTAATAATTTGGAGAAGCTCCTTTTATTGGGCATATGCTACATGAATTAATATCAAAATTAAGTTAAAATAAGCTGCTTCAAACATGAAAATAAAAAGGAGCACATTTGTGTCCTTAATTTATTTAAATTTACACTTGATAAAGTGTTTCAATTATGAAAAAAATATTAACCCCATTTGTATTTGTATTGTTGCTAATGGCTTGTAAAAAAGACGCACCTGTTAATAATACCGGCACTGCATCTGAAGATGTGAATACATGGATTTACAATAGCATGAATTATTATTATTTGTGGAACACAAATATGCCCAAAATTTCAGCAACGAATTTGAAAGATAATCCTATGAAATATTTTTATAGTATTTTATATGACTATGGAAATTCAGATCGATTTTCATGGATTGATAGCAGTGCTAGTAATTTAGCAAATCAATTAAATGGAATTAATACGGTGTTAGGTATTAAATATTCTATTTTCTATACCGATAACACACAAGCCAATATCGCTTTTGTCATTGCTTATGTTTTGAAAGGTAGCCCCGCGGAAAAAGCAGGATTAAAAAGAGGTGATATTATTTTAAAGGTGGATGATAAAACGATTACACCAAGTAATTATGCTTCTATATTACAAAATGAAAGTTTAAAATTAGGACTTGGATCCTATGCTGCTGGTGTATTTGCGAGCACGGGGGTAAGTGCATCATTGACAAAAGTTGAATTACAAACTAACCCAATTTTAAAAGATACCATTATAAAATGGGGTGGTAAAAAAGTAGGCTATATCGCATACATACAATTTTTATCCAGCTTTGATGATAGCTTAAGAAATGTTTTTGGACGATTTAAATCAGGTGGTGTAAATGAACTAGTCATTGATTTAAGATATAATGGAGGTGGATATGTTAGCTCATCTGATTTAATGACTAATTTAATTGTAAAAGATTTGGCAGCAAGAGTAGGAACGGTCATGAATAAAAAAGTTTACAATGCTACTTATACGGAGGAATTAAATAAATCAAGTGGGAGTAGTGCATTTAATACCAACTTTAAATTTGAAAATAATAATTTAGGTACATTAACTAGGGTATTCTTCTTAATATCCAACAGCTCCGCATCGGCGAGTGAATTAGTGATTAATAATTTAAAGCCATTTATGGATGTGATATTGGTGGGAGAACATACTTATGGAAAAAATGTAGGCTCCTTTACATTAACGGATAGCAAGAATAGATGGAACTATGGCTTGCAACCGATTACCTTTAAAACTGCAAATGCAAAAGACGAATCCAATTACGGTACCAAAAATGGATTTTTACCCAATATTGCTATTACGGATAATGTATTACCCTATAAGCAACTCGGTGACCCTTATGAAACTGTTTTAAATAAGGCTTTATTATATATTAGCCCTGTTGCCTTTCAACCATTTAGTGCCAGCGGGAATGCACCCCAAACTAAGGCAACTTTATTTCAAAATAAAGCAGTCTCGGATAATATCAAAATGGACCGTCAGGATATGTGGATGAAACCAAACTTATAGCGTAAATTTATTTGGATTGAAGGGGCAACTTTATATACTAAGATTAAACAGACTAATCAATAGAAAACTATTTTATGAAAAAATTTCTCCTACTCATTTTAAACGTATCTATTGTAGTGCTGTTATTTGGACAAGGGATTGTTAAGGAAAAGCAAGTGATTGCCAGTAAAATACTGAATCGCGACGTACACTACTCTATTTATCTGCCCTCCGACTACAATAGCAGTGAGCGATCCTATCCTGTCACCTATTTATTACATGGCCATGGTGACGCGGATGATGGTTGGATTCAGTTTGGTGAAATCAATAGGCTCGCAGATAAAGCAATTGCAGATGGAACTATCCCGCCAATGATTATTGTTACCCCGGATGGCTTTAAAAGTTATTATATCAATGCAGCTGATGGCTCATTGCCTTACGAGGACTTTTTTATTAAAGAATTAATTCCGCATATTGAAAAAACCTATAAAGTAAAATCACAAAAAAGATATCGCGGGATAGCAGGATTATCGATGGGAGGATATGGAGCTTTAATATATGGTTTGAAATACCCAAAATTATTTGCAGCGGCAGCCCCATTAAGTGCGGTCGTATGGAACGATAGTGATATTAGCAAAGTTTCAGATGATATGTATAATTCATTATTTGCACCAGCAGATAAAAAAAATGTTAAAGGTACAGATCGTATTAATGCAGCCTGGCTTCAAAATAGTCCACTTAAAATCATTGAAACCAAATCCGTGGAAGAACTGTCATCTGTAAAATATTGGATTGACTGCGGTGATGACGATCGCTTATCAATTGGTAATGCAAATTTACATATTGCAATGACGAATAAAAAAGTACCCCATGAGTATCGTGTTCGTGACGGTGCACACAATTGGACTTATTGGCGTACAGGGGTCATTGATGCTTTAGCATTTATTGGAAACAGTTTTCATCAAAAATAATTGACTGCGTTATGCCTATTCAAGTTTTTATCACCGGCGGCACTTTTGACAAAGAATATAATGAGCTTAATGGTAGCTTATATTTCAAAGAAACACATTTGCACGAAATGCTACAATTAGGCCGTAGTAAACTTGACTTGGCCATCACTACCTTAATGATGAAGGATAGTTTAGACTTTACAGATGAGGATCGACATCAAATTGCTGAAGCATGCAAAAAAACAGATGCGGATAAAATCTTTATTACTCATGGAACGGATACCATGACCTTAACTGCAAGCTACCTTGCGAAACACTGCAATAATAAAACGATAGTATTAACGGGTGCAATGATACCGTATAAATTTGGCAGTTCTGATGGATTATTTAATCTCGGCAGTGCATTGGCCTTTGTACAAGTATTACCGAAGGGGGTTTATATCGCTATGAATGGAAAAATTTTTGAAGCAAATAAGGTGCAGAAGAACAAGGATAAGGGCGAGTTTGAAGCAATATAATTATCATCTACTTTAACCAATCTTTTATGAAGTCATTTTATATCATTGCTATTTTTTTATTTTCAATACAACCCACTATGTCGCAAAAACAAACTCAAATCATTGCGCATCGAGGCGCGTGGAAAGAATTTGAATTGCCCGAGAATTCAATCGCCTCCTTACAAAAAGCAATTGAATTAAAGTGTTATGGTAGTGAGTTTGACGTTCGACGAACCAAGGATGGTGTATTAGTTGTGAATCATGATCCTGTATATTTTGGCGACACTATTGAACTTCGTAATTACGCTGATTTAAATAAAAATAAATTAAGTAATGGCGAAAATTTACCGACGCTTGAAAATTATTTTATTACTGGAACACGCAATAACCCACCTACTTTAATGATTTGCGAAATTAAAGAGGCATTAACAGGCGATGATATTTCACAAAAAACAACGATAGAGACCCTTGCCCTTGCTGAAAGATTAGGCATAGCGGAAAAAATAATTTACATCAGTTTCGGCTTTGAGGTCGTTAAAACCATCAAAAGAATACAACCCAAGGCGATTGTACTTTATCTTGAAAACAATAAAAGTATTAGTGAAATTGTAAACGAAAAATTTAATGGCATCAACTACCATTTCAGTAATTTTATTAGTGACCCGCAAATAAGTGCGGCTGCAAAGCAGAATAATTTATTAATTGGAAGTTGGACCGTAAATCAAGTGGAGGACCTAAATAAATTAATCACACAAGGCGTTGAATTTATCACGACCAATATGCCAGCACAATTTTCAGCACTGCTTTCAAAAAAATAGACGCTTAATCTCTATTTCGATTGCGTCTGATAATAATGATGATGATGGCAATGACGCCAAAAATAATAGGTAAGCTCATTTTATATATTTATAAAGTAATCTATTTTTTAGCGGGTAATGCTGCTATTAATTTTTTTAAGAATTCGTCAATCGAATCACCCTCGATCCATCTTACTACCACCACTAAATCATTCACCTCGTCCACATAAATGATATTAGTTCCATTACCCAAATGCGCATACGCAGAAGCAGGCGCTGATGGATATAATTTTTTATCTGTATTTAAAAAATAATTCATGAACCCATATTCTGGATTCACCGATGTGGGGGTGGTCGCTTTTTTAAACCAGCCGGAAGACAACAACTGTTTGCCTTGCCAATTTCCCTTGTGTAAAGTCAACAATCCAAACCTTGCCATATCATAGGCATTGATAAACATACCACCACCAAAGTGGCCCCCGCCACTCACCGACTGAACTGGCTTGCCATCTAACACTATCCAGGAAGTTTCATAGCCTGCCCATGACCAAGTATTACTTGCACCAATAGGTTGCATGATATTTTCTCTAAGCACTTCAGGAAGTGGTTTATGCCATACAGCAGTCATTGCAAGTGCTAATGCATTTACACGGGTATCATTATATTTATAACTTGTACCGGGCTCATTTCTTTTTCGTGTTAGCCATTCTGCTGAATTTTCAGAGGGTCTATCTGCCCAATCCGGTTTGCCCCACAATTCCCCTTCCCAATCACTGGTTTGTCGAAGTAAGTGATCCCAACTAATTTTTTTATTATGTGGGGAAGCAAAAGGGTGAATAAAATCTTTGATTGCAATTGGACTTTGATTAGTATTCATCAAAGTAGTATAAGGTTGGATGGGAGGCGTATAGTTATTTACCTTATCATCAATGGAAGAAATTAACCCCTTATCAAGTGCAAGTCCAACAATGCTAGATACCCAGCTTTTAGTGACACTATTACAAGTTTCAACAATAGTAGGATCCCCCCACTCAGCAATGATATAACCCTTATATATAATTAAACCGCTCAATCCGCCTCGATCCATCATAGGACCGACAGGGTCGCCAAATGGCTCTTTCGCATACTGCATAGCTTGGGTAATTCTCGCATTCCTAGGAAACTTAGATTCATGCTGCGTTGAAAATTGAATAGCCTCCTTAATTTTATTAGTATCAATTTTAAAAAATGTAGGTGATTTTTTCTCCCAATTATTTGCACCTGGAAAATAAGATACATCCTGTGCATTCGTAAAAATGGCGGTGAAAATAAAAATGACAAATAACTTTATTCCTTTTTTTAATGCTTTCATATTTAAAATATTTTGGATCCGGGAATTTAAATTTATTGATTTGCTAGTTTAAATATTGTTGATCAACATGGTCAAACTAAAAATTCATATTTTATTTTCAACTGGTCCTGTAAGTATTATTTTAATTGTGTAATATCCACTCTTGTTGGCGTATCCTTTCCTGAAATAATAGATTGCGCACTTTTAGCAATGGCTTTTATAATTTGTGTCATATTTGCAATATCCAAAGTTGAAAATTCATCACTTGGTTTATGATAATTAGGTTCATTATCCATTTTGGAAGTACTGATGGTATGCGCTGGCACACCTAAGCGCGCCAATGTTGCATTGTCTGATCTGTAAAATAAATTTTGATCCGTATAAGGGTCAGGGTAAAAATTAAAGTCAGTTCCTTCTAAATTCTTTTGAAGAATCGCACCCATATCTGTTTTTTCATACCCTGTGATGTACGCACTATTTTTTCCCCACTTACTTTCGGTACCAATCATTTCAATATTAAACATTGCTTTAACCTGTAATGGGTCAAATTGTTTTGAAAAATATTGTGCACCGAATCCGCCCGACTCTTCGGCAGTAAACGCAGCAAACACTAATGTGCGCTCATTATTAGCTAATGCTGAATAATATTTTGATAGCATAATCATAGCAGTGGTACCCGCAGCATCATCGTTAGCACCATTATAAATAGAATCGCCATTAACCGCTCTTTTTCCATTCACCCCTAAGTGATCATAGTGTCCTGAAAAAATTACATATTCATTAGGTAATGATTTACCAGGAATAATACCAACAACATTTGACAGTGATAATTTATCAATTTTATGCGTTGCTTGTAATTTATATTGTATGGGTGTTTGATTTGTTAATACAATAAATATTGATTTTTGTTGCTCACTCAAGCCAGATTTAAATTGCACCAATCTTCCAAAATTTGCCCCCAAGGATTCATCTACTAATATTATATAATTTTTATTGTTAGTCATGTATTTTCTAACGGTTAAAAATAAATTATCCTCCTTCGCAATTTTTACAACCTCATACCCGCTTTTTTCATTAATATCTAAATTGGCTTCGGAAGTAATAGCGATGATATTTTTTGTGTCTATATTATTACCATCAAGATTTCCTGTGGCGGAAATAAATTTTGTACTAATTCTTGAAAAGCTTTGCAAATGACTAGGGCTATTTTTAAAAGTAGCTAAACCATTTTGTTTAAACTCATTGGCAATATATTTGGCTGCCTTTTCAATACCCGGCGTATAAATTTGTCTCCCCGCTAATTCATCTGAAGACAAATACTTTTCAATCCGCTCGGTTTCAGATTCATTAATAAATTGAGCTGCTTTTTGGCTGTATAATAAATTAGTCACACTTACTAAACAAAGGGTTATAATGATAAACTGCTTGAACATATTAAAAAAAAATTAAATTAAATTATGCTTAAAGGTAATATCAAATGGATTTAATACCATGATTAGCGATTGCCTTTAGAGATTTTTCTAAATTTCTTTTATTATTTAGAAAAAAGTTTACTTTTTATGGCGGAAAATGCCAAAAATTTGTAAATTTAATTAAGAATATTAATTGAGTTATGCCTGCAACCCCCATTTCAAGCAGTTTAGGATTAACCCCATACAAAGGGGCTTGGACCAAATTGACCACCAAACACCTTTTAAAAAGGGTGCTTTTTGGGGCAAAGTCAAACGAAATAGACTATTTTCTTAATAAGGGCATGGCAAAATCAGTCAGTGAACTGTTGTCTCCTAATACTAATTACCCCAGTCCACCACTCAATGATTATAACACAGTAACAGTAATTGACCCAATCGTTCCAATGGGCAGTACTTGGATTAATAATATTACTGCCGATGGTACACTCAATAGCTATCGCCGTTCCACTTTTAAAAAGTGGCAGGTAGGGTCAATGGTGAATCAGGAAAAAAACATCACCGAAAAGCTTTGCCTTTTTTGGGCGAACCATTTTAGTATTGAAGCTGATATTGTTTCCTATGGTAATTATGTTTTTAATCATCACAACACCCTTCGAAAAAATTGCTTGGGTAATTTTAAACAACTCATTAAATTAATAACCATCGATGCAGGCATGTTGCGTTACCTAAATGGATACTTAAATACCAACACCGCGCCTGACGAAAACTACGCAAGAGAATTACAAGAATTATTTACTTTAGGAAAACATGCGGATGTTAAATATACGGAAGCCGATGTTAAAGCGGCGGCCAAGATTTTAACTGGGTGGCGCATTAACAGTGCCTTTAGTGTGTATTTTGATGCAACAAAGCACGACAGTACCAACAAGCAGTTTTCATCTTACTATAATAATAAAATTATTGCTGGTAAAACAGCTGCGGCTGGCGCTTCAGAAACGGATGACTTGATTAGTATGATTTTTGAACGACCTGAGGTTGCTAAATTTATTTGTAGAAGAATTTATCAGTTTTTTGTTTACTACCATATTGATGATAAAGTTGAAAATAATATCATTGCACCGCTTGCCGAAATATTCATAAAAAATAATTTTGAAATTAAGCCAGTACTTGAAAAACTTTTTCAAAGCGAACATTTTTATGATTCCTTGTATATTGGATGTCAAATTAAAAGTCCCATTGAGCATGTAGTAGGTTGTTTGCGAGAATATAATGTGAGTTTCCCTAATATGGTTACCGATTATGCAGATGCCTATTCTCTATACAATAATATGGTAAGTCAAATGATTAACCTAGGTCAAAATCCGTCGGATCCGCCGAATGTCGCTGGCTGGCCGGCGTATTACCAAGTACCTGAGTTTTATGAATTATGGATTAATGCAGATACATTACCTAAGCGTAATAAATTTACCGACTTAATGGTGGAATCAGGCTATACCAGAAATGGCAAAAAAGTAATTATTGATACCATCGCGTTTGCAAAATATATTTGCGCAACGCCTAATGATCCCAATATATTAATGGATGCACTGTTTGCAAATTTAGTTTCAACGGATGTTTCTGCAATGTTAAAAGCAAACTTAAAAAAGCAAATTTTATTAAGTGGTCAGCTGAGCGACCATTACTGGACAGATGCTTGGAATACATATCAAGCGAGTCCTACAACGATCAATTTTAATATTGTGAATGTGCGACTCAAGGCCCTATTAAAATATATTATGAACCTGCCCGAATACCAATTGCAATAAATGAAAAGACGCAATTTTATAAGAAATAGTGTTGCGCTTATGGCGCCTACTGTCATTGGTGGCAATCCCATTCATATATTAACACAACATCCTATTATTCAACCCGAATTATTAGCTACTGTAAACAATGATCGTGTTTTAGTGATTATACAATTAAGTGGCGGTAATGATGGATTAAACACCGTTATTCCTGTAGGTGATTATAGTAAATATTATAATGCGCGAACCAATATCGCCATTCCGGAAAAAAAGATTTTATCATTAACCGGCAACGATGCAACTGGCTTAAATCCGGCGATGACCGCCTTCCAAAATTTATTTAATGAGGGAAAATTAAATATTGTTCAATCGGTGGGATACCCGCAGCCTAGCTTCTCTCATTTTAGGGCCACCGATATTTGGATGAGTGGGTCGGATAGCACACAATATTTGAATACTGGTTGGGCGGGCAGATATTTAGACAATCAATACCCTAATTATCCTGAGGCTTTTCCTAGTGATCAAAATCCAGATCCATTAGCGATACAAATTGGGTCTATTACCTCCCTTACCTGTCAAGGACCAGTGGTGAATATGGGGTTGAGTATTTCTGACCCTGCTTCCTATTATAATTTAATTGATAACATTGACGATGTGGTGCCAAATACCAATGGTGGTTATGAATTAAGTTTTGTTAGGCGCATTGCAAAACAAACTAATAAATACGCCATTCGTATCAAAGCGGCTTCGGATAGCATTAAGCAACAAGTTACCTATCCTAATAATTCATTAGGTTCTCAATTAAAAATTGTTGCTAGGTTAATTAAGGGCGGATTGAAAACAAAAATATACATGGTTAATTATGGTGGTTTTGATACGCATGCAGGTCAAACCAATTCCATTGATACGACCATTGGACCGCATGCAACATTATTAAATGCAGTTTCAGAAGCAGTGAATGCATTTCAAAAAGATATTAAAGGTCTTGAAATTGATGATAGAGTGATTGGGATGACCTATTCTGAATTTGGCCGACGCACAAAATCAAATGCAAGTGGCGGAACGGATCATGGGGCAGCTGCGCCATTATTCCTATTTGGAAAAAATGTTCGCGGTGGGGTATTTGGAAAAAACCCCGACTTACCATTAACCGCAACGACGAACGACAATATCCCTTATCAAACCGATTTTAGAAGTATTTATAATTCAATACTAACAAATTGGTTTTGTGTAAAGGAAACTGACAACATGCAAATCATGTTAAAGCAATATCCAACAATGCCACTGATAAATGCAAGTGTTTGTGGGGTAGCTATGGAGAATTCAACTTTCGCAGGTAATACCATGATTAGTAACTATCCAAATCCATTTACATCTCAAACCAGAATTGAATTCAAAAGCGCAGGAGGTGCTACTTTAGTGCAATTGTTAGATACCACTGGCACCGTAATTAAAATACTGGTAGACACGAGTTACCCTTATGCGGGTATGAATAGCGTTACCTTATTTGGCAGCAACTTACCTGCGGGTGTTTACTATCTGCGACTACAAAATGGCATAAATCAATATGTCAAAACTATCATAAAGATGTAGTGAATTATTCGGATGATTGAATTGTTTACTTAATTTCACAATATCAATGCAATCCGATCAAGAATTAATATTACAATTTCAGCAATCCATCCAAAGGGAGCAAAACTTTACGCAATTGGTGAAAAAACACCAGGCGAAAGTATACCATCAAATAAAACGAATGGTCAATGATCATGATGATGCTGATGATATTGCGCAAATGGTCTGGATTAAAATATGGAATAAGTTAGATGGCTTTAAAATGGAGAGCGAGTTTAGTACTTGGCTATTCCGCATTGCCTATAATGAGACCCTTAATTTTATTGCAAAACAAAAAAGACAGGGTTCCAATACGTCTTCCACTGATATTTTAGACTACGAAAACACGGCTAGTCATACCGATGCGCCGAAAAGCAGTGAAATTCAAATAAAACTAGACCAAGGAATTAAACAACTACCTGAAAAACAGCAATTTGTGTTTATGTTACGCTATTTTGAGGAGTATAATTATGAAAAAATAGCAAGCATTACAGGAACCACGGTAGGGGGAGCCAAAGCCAATTATCATCAAGCAATTAAGAAATTAGAAGAATTTTTAAAGAAAAGTTAAACCTACTTACTAATCAATTGTCATAATAACAGCATGGAACAAAAAAAGATAGATACTGCACTTGAAGACGACAAATTAATGGTTGAACAGCTTTTTTCAAAAGAGGCATTGGTGAACTATGATAAGTCGGCATACGATGTACCTGCCTCCTATTTTGAAACATTTCCTGAAAAACTACAACAACGAATTACAAATAATAAGCCAAAAGTATTTTTTCTTACCCCCATTGGAAAAATGGCCATTGCAGCAATTTTCATATTTGTAGTTTCTAGTACTTTCATTTTTTTAAACAGTAGTGCAGATAAAAATTTAACACTTTCAGCAATCAGCATTCAGGATATTTCAAACGATGAAATTGAAGCTTATGTAAATGCAAACGAATGGATAGCTGACATTGATTGGCAATCAGAGGAATTTAAGCCTGATACAGAAGTAGAACAATTTTATAAAGATTCGATTGATTAAATAATTTTTGAAAAATAAAATTGCATGTTAAAATGCAAGGAAAATAAAATATATAAATAATAATTTATGAAATATCTATTTTACAGTTTAGCATTGAGTATGGTTATGATTACAGCTGATGCACAAAGACCAACAGAAAGAAGACACCGACCTAATGAGCATTCAGAACATAATGACGACAAAAAAGGACCGGGCAGACCTAGTAAAGCAAACATTGAAATGTTCAAAACCAAGTTTATAACAGATCAGTTAGCACTTACACCGCAAGAGGCGGAAGCTTTTTGGCCAGTATATAATGAATATAAAAAAGGCATGCGCGCTATTTACAAAGAAAAAAAGGAAAACGAAATTGAGTTACAAGAAGCTATATTAAAAGTAAGAAAAAAATTGGCATCAGCGCTTAAGCCAATTTTAAAATCAGATATACGAATTAACGATGCTTTAAAAGTGGAAAAAGAATTTCTAAAAAAAGCGAAAAATGAAATGTCGCGTCGTCGTGAAGGTCCACCACCACCAAAAAGAGATTAAAAAATAGCAAAGTTTTGATGTCACAATACGATTAAGCCCTATCCTGATTTTTCAGGAGGGGCTTTTTTAATTTTCGCAGGTTTCACCATCGCAACAAGGTGAAATATTGGTTCCACAAATACTACATTGGTAGTGGCCATGAACCATCACCGGATCGGTTTCCTGGGAACAAATAGGACAAATTTGAATAGCCATAATTTTTATTTAAATTTATAACATAAACGGATAAAAAAATCAATAATTGAATTGATCTGTTGAGTATATTACATCAGCAAAAACAATGATTTTAAGGTAAAAATATAATTTAATACCACTACCCCTAATACGCATCAATCGTAAAAGCTACTTTATGAAAATAAAATATTTATTCTTTTCACTTATTTTTTCAATATTATATATGTCAAAATCCGCCGCCCAATATCTGCCTTTGTATAAAAACATACCTAATTATATTGATGCCATTAATGAGGAAGTCATTACCAATGATGGCATTTTACGCATTGGGAAAGTGTCCATACCTGGTTATCAATATTTTAGAGCCGCCAATGATACTATTAAAAGGCCCTGTGTGATCATTTGTCCAGGGGGTGGCTATGGTATATTAGCAGCATCCCACGAGGGAACGGATGTGGCAACTTTTTTTAATACGATTGGTGTTAATGCAATAGTATTAAAATATCGAATCCCGAGTAAGGCACATCAAGTTAATAAATCAATTGCACCCTTACAGGATGCGCAGCAAGCGATATATATGGCTAGGACAAACGCAAATGAATGGGGCATTGACGCAAATAAGATAGGCATTATGGGCTTTTCCGCAGGTGGGCATCTTGCTTCAACAGCTGCCACCCATTTTGAAGATGTCAAAGTGACCAATCCAATAAATACTTCCTACCGCCCCGATTTTCAAATTTTAATTTACCCTGTAATTTCCTTTACTAGTTATGGTCATAAAGGATCCAGGGATAATTTAATTGGACCCGTTATTAGTGAAGATCAGGTGCATTATTTTAGCAATGAAGAACATATCAACAAAAATGCGCCCCCTGCCTTTTTAGTGCATGCAAAGGATGATGGCGCTGTTCCTGTAGCAAATTCAATCAATTATTATAAACAGCTACAAGAAAATCAAGTTGCATCAGAACTATATCTTTTTGAAAAAGGAGGGCATGGATTTGGAATGAAAAATAATACCAGCGAAGTTTTCTGGCCGAAGTTGATGCATGAATGGTTACTAAAGAATAATATTACAAATCAATAGCAAATTTTATTTTTTTACTTCACTTCCTTTCCACCCAAAAAATGCGACTACTAAAAAGGCGACCATCGGAACGATGTAACCCATTTGTATATTACCTGTTTGATCAGAGATGAGTCCAAATATTCTAGGTAATACTGCACCGCCTACAATCGCCATGATAATCAAGCTGCTACCCATTTCGGTATCAGAACCTAGGTCCTTAATGCCTAATGAAAAAATGGTCGGGAACATTACTGACATAAAAAAGGACATCCCAATTAACGCATAAATTGTGATAATGCCATGTGAAAATATGGCAACAATACAAAGCAGCGTAGCTAATAAACCATATACTGTTAATAATTTATTGGGTGTGAAATAATTCATTAGAAAAGTTCCTGTAAAACGGCCTATTAAAAAAGCCAATGCAGCAAAACTTAAATAATCAGCGGCTTGGATTTGATCAATGGCTGCTGATTCTGTGGCAAATAAAATAAACAAACTAAATACACAAACCTGTGCACCCACATAAAAAAATTGAGTAATCACTGCCCATTTTAAATGGGAATGACGGAAGGTGCCTAAAACAGTTGCTTTTTCTCCATCTGATTTTTTGGTTCTGATATCTGGCAATTTTACCAAATAAAATAAAACAGCAATAACAATTAAAACAATACCCAAAATGGTATAAGGTGTTTTAACTGTATATGCTTCCGACGCCAATGCGGCTTGCCTCACTGATTCACTCATGGCAGTTAATTCAGCATCTGAATTTCCCTTTGTTAAAATTACCCTTGCACCAATAGCCGGGGCTAAAAATGCAGCTAGGCCGTTAAATGATTGTGCTAGGTTTAAACGCTGGGTGGAAGAACTTGGATCCCCTAATGCAGATGCATAAGGATTTGCAGCCGTTTCTAGTATGGTTAACCCTGAAGCAATAACAAAGGAAGCAAACAAAAAATATAGATAAGACTGATTGTTAGCCGCTGGTACAAATAAGAATGCCCCCACTGCAAACAAAAGTAGTCCTATGATAATACCGGTCTTATACCCTAGTCTTTTCATCACCATACCCGCAGGTAAAGCCATAAAAAAATAGGCGATGTATACTGCAGAATCCACTAATGTAGATTGGGTCGTAGTTAAAGTAAACGACTTTTTCAAATGGGGGATTAAAATAGGAACTAGATTATTAGCAAAACCCCATAAAAAAAATAAACAAGTGATTAATATAAATGGAATTAAATGTTTTGTTGTTTTTTCTGATGTCATAAGTTGATCAATTATAACTAAATATAATTCAAGCATCACTAATAAACAAAATTATATATAATCAAATACTAAAATAATTTGTACCTTAACAATTCATTTTAAAAGATTTATAATTATTAAATGCTATTTATGAAAAAAAGGTACTTATTAGGCTTGGTTTTATTGGTCGTATTTCAATTATCAGCAAATGCGCAATCAACACCGAGGGAATTCTATTTAATTAAAATATATCACTGCACTACACAAAATCAATTAAATCGTATTGACGATTATTTAGAAAAAACGTATTTGCCATTTTTACACAATAATGGAATAAGTAAAGTAGGCGTGTTTGCGCCCATCATGAATGACACCAGTGCTGACAAGCGAATATTTGTTTGGGTACCATTAAAAAACTTAAGCCAGCTGGATGCCTTAGATCAGGTGTATGAAAAATTGGACCCATTTGGCGATGACCCGTTAATTCATTTAGATAACAAAGACAGTAGTTTGCCTTATACGCGTATAGAAAGTATATTAACAAAAGCATTTAAACTACAGCCACAATTTGAAAAATCCTCCAATTTAGTAAAATCAAATAATCGCGTTTTTGAGTATCGTAGTTATGAAAGTCCTACCGAGGAAATGCATTTAAGAAAAGTTAACATGTTTAATGAAGGTCAGGAAATTGAGATATTCAAACGCTTAAATTTTAATGCCGTTTTTTATTCAAAAGCCTTGGTTGGCGCTAGGACCCCTAATTTAATTTATATGACCAGCTTCAATGATATGGATGACCGTAATGCACATTGGGATGCATTTAAGAAGGACCCAACATGGAAAAAAATATCAGCTGCAAAAGAATACTTAAAAATCGTTAATCGGAATGAAACTATTTTAATGATGGCTAAAGCGTACGCTGATTTTTAATACTCCATTCCTGATTTTTTATCTCCATCTTAGGAAAATAAATATTTATGAATAAGCGACATCATTAATTTTCGATTGTTAAGTGATATTCTTGAATTAATGCAGGATTTTCAGGGGTCAAGGTAAAGCTTAATTTTAGTTTCCCTTTTTCACAATCAATGATACAATAGCCTCTTAATTGATTTTCGGGAATCATCGTATTCACTTTAATGATATTGCCCATTTTTTTAAAAATAGCATCCGCTGATTTTTTTAAATCTTCAATAGGATAATCATCAAAAAAGTTTTCGGCAAATATTGGAGTTGATTGATCCCAATGCGTAATAATTTTTGCCAATTGTGTTTGTCTTTCAATTAAGATATTGGAAACCTTAACAAGCCTTGGTTTTAATTGTGCTAATTGAATAAGAGTATCTAATACAATAAGATTAATTCTTGAGGTGGGTGCATAAGTTACATTCGCAAATAATATAACGCCAATACCAAAATCAGGTAAAAAGCGCCAATTAGATCCAAATCCAGGCAAGCCGCCACTATGCCCAATACTCTTTTTCTTTTCTGCATCTATCGTCCAATTCAATCCATAGCTATAGCTACTTGTCGTCGCTATTTTTTTCCCGCTCGGAAAAATTGTATTTGGATTTAATCCAATAAAAAATGCGGGTTGGTGCATCTCTCTAAGGCTGCTCCTTTTAATGGGAAAGGTTTGCGCGTCATCTCTCGCAGGCCAGGCATCCTCATGTAATGCAACATATTTACTAAACATATCAATAGAAGTAATCATACCGCCCATCGCACCATAAATGCCATTTTTTAATGGTTGTTCCTTACGCCATTGGTCGTTAATATAACGATATCCATTCGCAAATACATTTTTAGGAACATCTGTGTATTCAAAACTTGTACCCTGCATTGATAAAGGTGCTAAAATATTTTTAGCAATATAGGTATCATACGTCATCCCTGATACTTTATGAATAATATAACCTAGCATCGCAAATCCCAAATTACTATACTCATATTCCAAGCCTGCAGTATTCGATAAAGACAATTGATTTTTGATTAATATATTTAATTCTTCTTCTGTATCCTCCAGTTGTCTATCCCCCCAAGGATTATCTTCAGGAAAACCTGCGCTATGTGTCATCAAATGTCGAATAGTCATCAATGGTGCATCTTTAGTAAGTCCTTGCCCTTTTAACGCGGGTATATATTTTTCAACCGCATCGTCCAATTGTAGCTTTCCTTCATCTCTTAATTTTAAAATACCTAAAGCGGTAAAACTTTTTGACATGGAAGCAATACGGAACATGGAAGCAGAGGAAGCTGGTATTTTTTCTTCCAAATTGGCATAGCCGCCATTTCCTTTAAATACCAATTGTCCATCTACCACAATACCAAAGGCATAACCAGGAAAATGGTACTGAAGTGCGTAATCTTTATATAATTGTTCTATTAAAGGAAATGTTTTTGCAATACGTTCATTTCGAGTAGCATCTTGGTAGGATGATTTTGTATCCAAATTAGCTACTTGCGCATTCAAAATAAAGCCATTGACTATTAAAATAAGCATCAAGAAATAACGTAAGTTATATTTCATAAAAAACAATTTCTCTAATTTAAAACATATTTCATTAGCCCATTACCTTTTATAAAAAAATAGTGCTTCAAGTAGGTAGATTAGTACTTTTTTGCTAATTTCCTAACACAAATTTATACTATGCGTAAACACATTTTACTTATTATCCTATTCCTCCCCTTTTTGGCCATGAGTCAGCAAAAGGCAAATTATTTTTTAGCCGCCAGGTTCGCCCCTAAAAAATTAGACAAAATGATTTTTTCAATGTCTATTGATCCGCATTGGCTAAAACTATCCAATAAATTTTGGTACACGTATGAAACGAGTGAAGGCAAACAATGGAATATAGTGGACCCTGTGAAGGGGGAAAAAAGAGCAATGTTTAATAGAGATAAAATTGCTGCCGAACTTACTAAAATTATCAAGGATCCATTTGATGGGCAGCATTTGCCTATTGATTCTTTAAAATTCATCAAGGATGAAAATTGGATTCAGTTTGAGGTAAAAAGCACAATCGAAATAAATAAAGATGCCGTAGTAAAGAAAGATGCGAAACCGGAAAAAATTAAAAAAACATTTTATTTTGAATATAATCTTTTAACAGAACAGCTCAATGAATTGGTTGGATTTAAAAAGTCTAAACGCAAACCAAGCTGGGCAAATATTTCACCCGATGAAAAAATAGTGGTGTTTGGAAGAAATTATAATTTGTTTTATATGGACAGAGAAAATTTCAACAAAGCCATCTTAAATGACGAGGACAGTACAATTGTTGAACACGCTATTACTAAAGATGGCATTCAAAATTATAGCTGGCATAGCGAAAGCGCATATGGTGGTGGCGGAGAAACCAATGTAGACGTGGAAAAAAATAAAAATAAAAGAAAACCCGTTTATGGTTTATGGAGTGAAAATAGCAAACATCTCGCAGTTTCTAAAGTAGACAACCGTAAAGTAAAAGATTTATGGGTAATCAATAGTATCGCTGAACCAAGACCTACATTAGAAACTTATAAGTATTGGATGCCCGGCGAAAAAGAAGCACCCATGGATCATTTGATGATTGTTGATATGACTGTATTTAGCTATAAGGAAATAGATGTCTCCTTATTTAAGGATCAAGATATTGCCATTTGGAATAAAACAGCCAATGTCAATGCAAGAGACGATGAGCATAAACCAAACATTTGGCTAGGCACGAATGATCAACTTTATTTAGCGCGAACCAGTCGTGATTTGAAAAAAATTGATCAATGTGTGGTTGATATCAACACGGGTGTCGTAAAAACTTTAATTGAAGAAAGTTTAAATACCTATGTTGAAATTAAAAAACCAAGATTGGTTAAAAATGGTGAAGAAATAATTGAATGGAGCGAACGTGATGGCTGGGCGCATTTGTATTTACATGACAAAGAAGGAAAAGTAAAAAATCAAATCACCCAAGGACCTTGGCATATTGAAGATGTGGTATCCATTGATGAAGATAAAAGAGTGGTTTACTTTTCAGCAAACGGCCGTGAAAATATCAACAGCAACACCAAGGAAGATCCTTATTATTTGCATTTATACAAAGTCAACTTTGATGGCACAGGTTTACAATTATTGAACTCTGGTAATTTTGACAACAACTTTAGTATGAACGATAAGAAAAATTATTTCGTAAATAATTCTTCTCGCGTTAATGCAACACCAGTATCCGCATTATATTCGGCAGAGGGAAAAAAATTGATGGATTTAGAAACGGCTGATTTAACTTCATTGTTTGCAGCAGGCTATAAATTTCCAGAAACATTTAAAGTAAAAGCGGATGATGGCATTACTGACATTTTTGGTGTCATGTATAAACCTTATGATTTCGATAGCACTAAAAAGTATCCCATTATTGAATATGTGTATCCTGGGCCTCAAACTGAATCTGTTAATAAAAGTTTTAGCAAGGGAATGGATCGTATTGATCGTTTGGCACAATTAGGTTTTGTCGTAGTAACCATTGGAAACAGAGGCGGACATCCTGCGCGAAGTAAATGGTATCATAATTATGGCTATGGTAATTTAAGAGATTACGGATTGGCGGATAAAAAAGCAGCTGTTGAGCAATTAGCTGACCGATTTACTTTTATTGATCGTGATAAAGTGGGTATTCACGGCCATAGTGGTGGTGGCTTTATGAGTACCGCAGCTATGTTTGCTTATCCAGATATTTTTAAAGTTGCAGTAAGTAATGCAGGCAATCATGACAATAGTGTTTACAATAGATGGTGGAGTGAAAAACATAACGGCGTGAAAGAAAATATTTCTGATAAAGGAGATACTACTTTTGCTTACATGATTGACAAAAATCCAGACATCGCTAAAAATTTAAAAGGAAAATTATTATTGATTCACGGTGAGATTGACAATAATGTTCATCCTGCAAATACCATTCGTGTGGTGAATGCATTGATTAAAGCGAATAAGCGTTTTGATATGTTAATTTTACCAACACAACGACATGGCTTTGGAGATATGAATGAATATTGGTTTTGGAAAACAGCTGATTACTTTTCAAAATATTTATTGGGAGATAACACGGAAAGGTCCGTTGATATTGAGGAATTGAATAAAGAAATTGAAAGAAAAAAATAAGCAAGCAATACTTTAGTGAAAAGCCTTCTCGTTGATTCGGGGAGGCTTTTACTTTTTCGACAACTTCGCTAATTGTATGGGTTCAAAGGGACCGTATTTGTGTTGCCTTACTGAAAAAGTATCAGCATAAGGACCAAAGGGATAATCAAATGGCTTAGTTGCAAGTACTGGCCAGTCCTTGGATTTATCTTTAGTGGGTCTTGCATGGGAGCTAATATAAGCTGCTACATTCCAAGCTTGTTCTGTAGTTAAAGTAGGCTTATGATAGTTGACCGGGTTCGGCATATTATTTTTGATGAATCCTGCTAATTTTGAAAGCTGATTGATGCCTGCTGCATCATTATAACTGTGCGCCCCCCAAAGCGGCGGATACTCATACATATTTCCTTCCTTATTCATTACACCCTCTCCGTTCAAGCCATGACATTTTTGACAGTATTGCGTATATACATAAAGCCCATTTTTAGGATTTGCTGGTACACTGAGTTGCGGAATTAGTTCAATGCCAGTGCCCCTTACTTTTTCCCCTTTGGGTACCCCTTCCCCCAACCATTTTATATAAGCATAAATAGCTTTTATTTCTTTCGAACTTGTATCTAAGGCCTTCCCATTTAAACTGCGCTCCATACAGTCATTGATTCTTTTATAAATAGTTTCAATGGATCCGGAGCGTTCTCTAAATTTTGGATAGGTTGCATACACTGCCCCATAATTCAAACCCCAGGGTTTGGTACCCGCTTCTAAATGACAGTTTTGGCAATTCATGCCGTTGGTTGAATGTTGTACAGTTCCTTTAGGTCCTAAATATTTTGCAGTATGCGCAATCAACTCGTAACCGTACCTAATGAGTGGTCCATTTTGACTGGTGTCCAAAGGAATTTGATATTGCGAAGCACCTACCCAAGTAGTGGTATCCACTATCCTTATATCAAGTTGGACAGTTTGAGGAATAGGTTTTTTGTTAGATGTGTAAATTATATATAAGCCACCACCCAATACAATAATAAAACCAATGATGTATAGAAACTTTTTTAACATCTAAATTTAGTTAATACCTGCTTTTAAATAACGCCATCCTTGCTCCTGTTTCAAAATAACTTCAACCACACCCGATGGAACCGTTTTTGCTTCAATTAATAATTCTGCCTTTTCAATTTTATACTTGCGCATGGTGTTTTCACAAGCCGAAAATACAATACCCTCCTTGGTTAAGCCAGCTATGTCATTGGCGAAATATGTTTTATCCTTTACTAGTAAATTAATTGCCTTGCCATGCACCACCACTTCAATATGAAGATGATTAGGCCATGCCTTTTGAATATTTTTTATATTACCAATAGTAGAGGACCATGCACTGGTATCTGCAGTATTTAGTTGAATTACAATATTATGTTCTTTGATTTCAGTTTGCGCATAGCAAAATTGAAAAGAAAATACCATCGTAAATAATAGGAAAATTAAACGAGATGTATTTTTCATAATTAATAATTTACATGAATGTAAGAAATTATTAATTATTTAAGGCCTTAAACTCATACTGCCTTTATAATAATAAAGTGGTGGGTATGGAATATTCAGTTAATTTAAACTGGCCAGACTCCTTTATTTCCTTGAATCCCCCCTTCACATCTATTAAATGATTAAATCCTCTTGCTTTTAAAATAGATACAAAAATCATTGATCTATAACCTCCAGCACAATGAACATAATAGGTTTTATCTTTTTGAATTGCAGCCATACTATCGTTGATAAAGTCAAGTGGCACATTGATGGTACCTTTTACATATTCGCTCTTATATTCCGACGCTTTACGAACATCTAATATATTAATACCTGCATCTTGTTTTTGAATTGTGGCTAGTTCATCTGCTGATATAGATTTTATTTGATCTATTTCCTTTCCCGACTGTTTCCATGCTTCAAATCCACCTGCTAAAAATCCAATGGTAAAGTCATAACCAACACGCGCAAGTCGGGTGATGATTTCTGTTTCTCGACCTGGCTCAGCCACTAATAAAATTTCTTGTTTAATATCAGGTATCATTGCGCCTACCCAAGGAGCAAAACTGCCGTCAATGCCAATATTAATTGAATTGGGTATAAAGCCATTTGCAAAAGTTTGCGCATCTCTGGTATCTAAAATTAATGCGCCTGTTTCGTTAGCTGCAGTTTCAAATGCAGTAGGGCTCATTGCATGTTGTCCACGTGCTAGCACCTTATCAATACTATCATATCCTTGAATATTCATCATTACATTCAATGGGAAATATCCAGGAGGTGCTACTAATCCATCCAAAACGGCCGCTACAAATTCTGGCTTGGTCATGTCAGCTGCCAATGCATAATTGGTCAATTTTTGATTCCCCAAAGTATCCTGTGTTTCCTTACTCATTTTTTTACCACAAGCACTGCCTGCCCCATGCGCTGGATAAACTACTATATCATTAGGCAATGGCATGATTTTATTTCTTAGGGAATCATATAAGTATCCTGCTAAAATTTCCTGTGTTAATCCTGATTTTATTTTTTGTGCCAAATCTGGACGACCTACATCTCCAATAAACAAAGTATCACCACTAAATAAAGCAACCTCTTTTCCTTTTTCGTCAATCAATAAGTAGCATGTACTTTCCATGGTATGGCCCGGTGTATGCAATACCCTAATCTTAACCTTACCCAATTTAATTTCCTCATTATCTTTAGCCGAATGAAATTCAAAAGCGGGCGCAGCAGTAGGACCATATATAATTTTAGCCCCTGTTTTTTTTGCAAGATCAATATGACCAGATACAAAATCAGCATGAAAATGGGTCTCTAAAACATATTTTATTTTAGCCTGATCCAAATTGGCTTTTTGAATATAGGGGTCGACTTCTCTTAATGGGTCGATAATCGCCACTTCGCCTTCACTCATTATATAATAAGCCCCTTGCGCCAAACAACCCGTATAAATTTGTTCTATTTTCATTATCTGATATTTAATATCAACTGTAAAAATATACTATAAAATTAGCTTAAAGCGTGACAAAAATCACTTTTAAATATAAAATTTTATCCGCTATTGTAGACTAATTATTTACTAAGTGACTAATAGTACATATCTTGTAATGCTTAATTCTGATTTTTGCTAAAAAATAATCAAACATGGAAGTAGTCGGCTATTTCGCATCTATTTTAATTGGGGTATCATTGGGCCTTATTGGAAGTGGCGGTTCTATTTTAACAGTGCCTGTTTTAGTATACCTGTTTAATATAAATCCAATTTTAGCAACCACTTACTCCTTATGTATTGTAGGCTTGAGTAGTATTGCAGGTATTATTTCAAGAATGAAACAAAGATTGGTCGATATTAAAACGATCATTATTTTCGGGATACCATCAGTCATTGGTGTATTTATTGCTCGTAAATTTTTCTTGCCCAATATCCCAGATACCATTCATCTTGGCAATACTTTAATAAGTAAAAGTAATTTTATCATGTTGTTTTTTGCAAGTTTAATGTTGGTTTCGGCATTATCCATGATTTTAGGAAAAAACAAAAAAGAGGTAGAAGGTATTTTGCCTGAATATGGTATTGCCTTAATGATGGTAGGCCTAGGGGAAGGAATGTTAACCGGTATTGTAGGCGCTGGTGGTGGATTTTTAATCATCCCTGCATTGGTTATTTTAGGTAAGCTTCCCATGAAAAAAGCGATCGCTTCCTCCATTTTTATTATAAGTATCAAATCCATTGTGGGATTTGTTGGCGATATATCCCATACCATCATTGATTGGAATTTTTTAATGGTCATTGTTTTATTAGCTACTGTCGGTATCATCATCGGCAACTATCTTAATAAAAAAATGGATGGCGCAAAACTAAAAAAAGGATTCGGCTGGTTTGTACTAGTTATGGCCAGTGTTATTTTTATTGAACAATTCTTTTTTGGAAAATAGTTATTTTAGCGAGTGCCTTATTAGGGACTTGGACGTATGGTTTTTTTCAAGAAAAATTACCGCACTAAAATATATTTTACAAAAAGTAATCTAAGTGATAAAATTAGGATAACGCACAACCCGATTAGACATAATATATGTATCAGTTCAATTTGTCCTCCTTGCCCATTCATAATGCCCCATAATGCCCATGCAATAACTAAGGGTGCTGCAATAGAGTCGTAGAAAAACGAAAAACAAAACGCAAGTACGATTGCAATAGCAATCATAATAACAGCCCAATATTCAGGAGCAACTCCCCAGCCGCTCCATTGCAAATTAACCAATAAAGCTGCAAAATTGGCAATCATAGCAACACTGATCCAACCAATATAAACAGTGAACGGTGCAATAATAAAAATACGATGTATTAATTTGATATCATTTGAAAGGCTTCGGGTGTATATAAATATCTGAATTAACATCAACAAAAATGCAATCATTACAACTACGCTAGTAAATATTTGTAAATAATGCCAAGAAAGAATCCAAGCAATATTTAAAACAGCCGTAGCCCAATACCAAGGTGTAATTTGATCTAAATATTTTTTAATAATTGGGAACTCTTTTTGCTTAAAGGAAAAATAAGTATGCGTGATTGAATAGCATAATAAAAATAAATAAATCAGGGCCCATATAGAAAATGTAAAACCAGCAGGCACAAAATAATTTGGATAAAAGGCGGAAATTTGACCTGTATTGTATCCATTAATTGGCAAAATACTTGCTAGTGCATTAACAGTAATAACTCCTATAAATAAAAGCCAATTAATTAAAGTTTTCATAAAAGTAAGTTGGATTGACCAATGTTTACAGCGTAAATATTTTATTCATCAAAACCCATTTTTCACCAGGATTCGCATTGGGTAAAGCTTGCTGATAATCCCATAATAATTTTTCCCATTGTACCACAATATCATTGGAGGCATCCATGGCAGCTTTTTTTTCAAAGCTAAAGTCATCTCCAGCCTCCATGATCATAAACAAACGATTGGATACCCTATATATATCCATCACATGAATATCGGCATCTTTAATTGATTGAATGATTTCAGGCCATACGGATTTATGGTATTCCTCATAAGCAGAAATAGCAATAGGATCGTCCTTTAAATCAACTGCAAAACAATATCTAACCATGATTCGAAATTTTATAAATGATGTCCAAATATAATTTGATTACTAATAAGTAAAAACTATTTATTAGCGCCATACACAAAGGCTTCCATAACCCTCATTGATTGTAGCGCATCCATTGTAGAACAAGGATTTACGCCATTGCCTAAAAAATAGGAAACTACTTGAGCTATAAAATTTTGTTGGTTGTGCAATGGAGGATCAAAATGAATGATCTCTTGTTTCCCACTTTTCTCAATCTTGATATCATTACCAAATACCGGAAATGAAATTTGACCATATTCCCCTATAATTTCAAAAACATCTTTTTCCAATTCCGCTGCCACCGTAAAATCCCATTCGCCATTAAATACAATATCATTATTAAGCTGCATGGTTCCTTTTACGCTGTCTTCGGCCGGATACAATCCAGCCTTATTTTCGGATTTCCCATGATAGCTGATTGCATCCCCAAAATAAAAAAATACCAAATCCAATTGATGTGGTGCCAAATCATAAAACAAACCACCACCTGCAAGTTCAGGGAATACACGCCAATTATCCGTTGAACCACAATTTGGACTCGGCTGCTTTAACATTTTTATATTCACTTGTTTTACAACACCAATATAATTTTCAGCCAATAAACTTTTTACTTTTAAAAATAAGGGAAGTGCGCGACGATAATGTGCCACGACTAATTTCACACCTGTGGCATTTGAAATTTGCTGCATGGTTTCACATTCCCCGACATTCAATGCCATTGGTTTTTCAACATACACTGGCTTACCCACCTTCATTGCTTTTTCCGCATAAGCTGCATGAAATTTAGGGGGTGTTGCAATATAAATAGCATCCACTTCGGGATGATTAATTAATTCATCTACATCGGTGAAATAATAAGGAACATGATGTCGTTGTGCATAGTCCTTTACTTTTTCTGCATCACGTCTCATAACCGCCATTAACTTTGAATTAGGCACTTTATTAAAGGCCGGACCGCTTTTAACTTCAGTTACACTACCACAACCAATCATACCCCATCGAATTATACTCATAATTAATAATTAACCAAAATCAATCATCTAATTTACCAAAAATAATTGAGGAACTTAGGTTATACAAGTATTAATCTGAATGGGTGATTAAGTAAGGAAATTAAATGCTATGTTTTTTACAATTTTTGTATACCGATGATAAAAAAAGGGCAGTGTAGAAACACCGCCCGTACTTTACGATTGCTTGCTAAAACCAAAACCAAGTTGTCATAGATGGGATCGAACCATCGTTAAGGGTTTTGCTGACCCTTGCCTCACCCCTCGGCCACATGACCCTACAAAGATAGGGGTTTTTTATTAATGTCTACTAAAATAGTAGACTTTAGTAAAAATAATTTCATTTCTAATAATACAGCTAAAATAGCCTTTAATATGAAATTTTATCGGGATCGCCATTATAACAAAAAAATAATTATATTTAACATAGCACTTTTTTTTAAAATATAAACAAAACACCTATGAACAGCCGAAGAATTTTTATAAGAAACACCGCTCTAGCTTCTGGGGCATTAATGACTTCAAATATATTTGCCAATAGTAAAATTTTCAATACGGATACTTTACGTGTTGCGACCATTGGTGTGAATGGTATGGGATGGTCCAATACCATGGCTGCACTCTCTGTCCCTAACCTTGAAGTGGTGGCTTTATGTGATGTTGATGAAAATGTTTTAAATAAAAGAAAAGCAGAACTTTTAATCAAACAACCAGGCGTTCAGAAAATTGATACCTATAGTGATTATAGAAAAATTTTAGATCGAAAGGATATTGATATTGTAATTGTAGGTACACCCGATCATTGGCATGCCTTACAAATGATCAATGCTTGTTCAGCAGGAAAACATGTGTATGTTGAAAAGCCAGCAGGCAACTCCATTGGGGAATGTAATTCAATGGTTGCTGCAAAAAATAGGTATAATCGTATTGTACAAGTGGGACAATGGCAACGCAGTCAAAAACATTTTAAGGATGCATTAGATGTGGTACATTCTGGACAACTGGGTAATATACGTACCACCAAGGTTTGGTGTTATCAGGGTTGGATGCGTCCGCAACCGGTGGTAGCGAATAGTGCGGTGCCTGCAGGGATTGATTATAAAACTTGGTTAGGTCCAGCAACTACACGTGAGTTTAATGCAAGCCGTTTCCATTTTCATTTTAGATGGTTTTGGGATTATGCAGGTGGCTTGATGACCGATTGGGGCGTGCATTTATTAGATTATGCCATTCAAGGTATGAATGCAGGCAATCCAAAAAGCGTAAGTGCTTTAGGTGGTAAATTTGCTTATCCTGAATTAGCGGAAGAAACACCGGATACATTGACTACGTTATATGAATTTGATAAATTCAATTTGGTATGGGATTCGGCGATGGGTATCGACAATGGCTCCTACGGTCGCGATCACGGTATTGCTTTTATTGGTAATAACGGTACGCTTATATTAGATAGAGGTGGCTGGGAAGTGATTGAAGAAAGACAATCCAAAAATAAAGTGGCGATAGCGCGACACAAAAGCGAGGACAAGGGTGTAGAATTACATTGGTTAAATTTTACCAATGCCATCAGAAACAATACACCACAAAGCTTACATTGTTCCATTGAAGATGGTGCACATATTGCGACCATTGCACAAATGGGTAATATCGCTTATCGTTCAGGTCAAAAGGTAAACTGGGATGATAACAAAAAATTATTTACAGATGCTGCTATCAATAAAGAATATTTTATGAAAGCGTATCAAAATGGATATAGCTTACCTAAGATGTAGTTATGCAAATTTGAATTTTATCAATAGTCTACTTTAGGTGACAGCTGTATTTGTATGCACGCATCCGCGAATTATTTTTTAACTTACCAATACAAATCAAGTATATGGCCAACAGACGCAACTTTATACAACACATTGGCCTAATGGCAGGCGCTTTTTCAACAAATAGTTTATTTAACCAAGCACACGCTGCTGAATTTGAACATATCAATTTGCAAAAAAAATTGCTCAGCCCCAAGGAATTAGCAATGGACGAGGATTATTGGAGTGTCATTCAACAAGGTTATACCGTAAGTCCCTCCTTGATTAATTTAAACAATGGGGGTGTATGTCCAAGCCCTAGAATTGTGCAAGAAGCCGTAGAAAAATTCAATAAGATGAGCAATGAAGGCCCCTCTTATTATATGTGGCGAATACTAGATCAAGGAAGAGAACCCTTAAGATATAAACTAGCACAATTAGCAGGATGCGATCCTGAAGAAATTGCGATTAATCGAAATGCAACCGAAGCTTTAAATACAGTCATCTTTGGATTAAATTTAAAAGCAGGTGATGAAGTAGTGGGAAGTAAATTTGATTATCCAAATATGATCAACGCATGGAAACAAAGAGCCGCTAGAGAAGGGATTGTTTATAAGCAGTTGGATTTTAAATTTCCAAGCGAAAACGAGGATGAGATGGTGCGCATTTATGAAAACGCAATTACACCTAAAACAAAAATATTTCATATCACCCATATGGTGAATTGGGTAGGACAAATAATGCCAGTTAAAAAATTATGTGCATTAGCAAAAAAACATGGCATTGAAACTATTGTGGATGGCGCGCATAGTTTTGGCTTAATGGACTTTACAATCCCAGAATTAGGTTGTGATTATTTTGGTACTTCATTGCATAAATTTTTATCTGCACCAATTGGAAGCGGTATGCTTTGGATTAAAAAAGAAAATATCGAAAAAATATGGCCACTCGTTTGCAATGACAATCCGAAGGGAACGGATATACGTAAGTTTGAAACACTCGGTACCAGAAGCTTTCCTATTGAACAAGGTATTGGCGAAGCCATCAATTTTCATACTGCTATTGGAAGTAAAAGAAAAGAAGAGCGTATTCGTTACTTAAAAAATTATTGGGCAACAAGGGTGAAAGAAATTCCTACGGTAAAAATAAATACCTCATTAAAAGATGAATTTTCTTGCGCGATATGTGGCGTAAGTGTGGATGGTATGACACCTGGTGAATTAGACAATGCATTGTTTACAAATTATAAAATACACACCGTGGGTATTGTTTGGGACAATGTAAGCTGTGTTCGTATAACACCGCATGTGTATACTAGAATACAAGATTTAGATAAATTAGTGTTTGCGATTGAAGCTATTGCAAAAAAATCCCCTGCAAGTAAATAACTAACAAGGGATTATACAATTGGGGTTTTAACAATATTTTACTTTCTTGCTATTTTAAATGTTTTTGTAAATGACTTGTAAGTTTTACTTACAGGATCCAATGTTTTTGAAGTCACTAAAACGGTTGCTGTACAAGGCACTCCTGGTGATAGACTATTAATAATCACTGGATTGGTGCCAGCCACTGTGCCCACTTTAGCATCACTAAATACGGAGGAATTATCTATCTCTTTTTTTACTGTTAGATCAATCGTAACCCCATCCTTTGGAAAAGGGGCAGTAGTTACATTTACATTTACAGGCTGTGATGCACTCAATGCTGCAAGATATGTTGTATAATCAATCTCTTTGTTATCTACCTCTACCTTAAATGCGATATCGGGTTCTGCAACCACCACAGGTGGTGGCGTTGGTGTAACTGGTGTGGATCCACCCCCTTTACTGCAAGAAGCAATAACCAAAGTAAAAGCCACTAAAACAAAACAAAATTTTTTCATAACCATTCGGTTTATATAAAAACAAATTTACATAAAATCCGCAATTAACCGTCACTAATACCTAAATGTTCGCTTTTGCCTATGAAACATATGAAATAGGTGATAATTTCCTAAAAATATAGGATAAAGATGATTTAAATTAGATTATTTACAATATGTATATTACTGATTTGCAATATTATATGAGATATATTGTGTTATGAAAACCCTATTAAAAGTAGTTTACCTAATGTTGGCCTCGTTTTGTAGTTGTAGCATCAATGCACAAACAAAATATCCAAGTATCATCAACCTGAGCGCAGATTCAAAACAAATGGAGGGCATCATCTGGGATTGGAGCTTTGGTGAACAGTTGATGGTTCACACCCTTTATTCTAGTAAAAATTTAATACTCACTACCGGATTTTTACAAAATGATTTTGGGGTTGGTGTAGATTATAAATTACTGGCATTAACCTCTCCCTTTAAAATAGGCCCTAACCCCTTTATTCAAAATTTAAAAATTAATAGTGACCAAAGCGGCATTATTATTTCAAAAATTGAAATGAGCAATGCGCAAGGTCAATTATTAAAAATCATACAAGGACCCTTCTCGGGTATTCAATTTGAGCAAAGCCTATACTTTGCTTCGGTAAATACGGGCATCTACTTTGTTGCAATTCATTATGTTGTTGGGAAATCAAATTTGAAAAAGGAAATTTTCAAAGTAATAAAACAATAATAATTTATGAAAAAAACTATTTTATCTCTTTTTTTACTATCTCTTTATTTTACAAATTTAAATGCACAAATAAATAAAGGAATTAATTTTCAAGGCGTTGCCAGAAATAGCAATGGGATCATCTTAGCAAATAAAATTATTGGCCTTCGACTATCCATTAAAAACGATTCCCTAAATGGTATGATTGAATACCAAGAAATAAAGTCAATTACGACTAATGCGATTGGACTTTTTTCAGTAGTCGTTGGAAGTAAACAAGATCGTAACATAATTAGTATCGGCAATTTTGAAAATATTAACTGGTCAAATACAGAAAAATATTTACAAGTAGAAGTAGATATCACAGGAGAATTATATTTTTCAAGCATAGGAATTCAAAAAATTAATTATGTGCCTTATGCTTTTTATGCAGACAAGGTAGATGCAGTAAATATAAATGGAATTATAGGGGTGAAAAAAGGAGGAACTGGATTTGACAACATTAAAGATTTTAAAATTATGGCCGCCATTGATAAAGTCAATAATACACCTGATAGTTTAAAGCCCAGTTCGCTGTATACAATTATCGCATTGAATGAAAAGTTAAAAAAGTCAGACACGGCTTGGCTTAGCAATCGTATCGATTCGAAATTGAACAAGACAGATACTAATCATTTGAGTAATCGGATTAATCAAAAGTTAAACCTTAGTGATACAATTAAAATTTATAATAAAATAAATCAAATTCCATTAATAGATACCACCAGCTTGGGTCAGCGGATTAATTTCAAGCTCAATAAATCTGATACCAATCATTTGAGTAATCGAATTAATCAAAAGTTAAACCTTAGTGATACAATTAAAATTTATAGTAAAATAAGTGCCATACCAAGTATCGATACAACAAACTTAAGTAACAGAATAGATAATAAAATCAGTATTGGCAGCTTGACAAAAACAGCTGTCACCAATGCTTTAAACTACACCCCTGTAGCAAATGATTTTGGTAGTTTTTATGATACGGCAAAACAAATCACTCCCATCACCACTGCCTCGGTAGTAAAATTTAATTTTATGAATTTTGCTAACAACATTGCCATCACCAATAATAGCAGTGGACTTCCTACTCGTATCACTGTAAATAACGGAGGGCTTTATAACGTAAAATATACTTTACAATTTATAAAAACAGATGGGGCTAATGATGAAGTAAGTGTTTGGATCAGGCGAAACAGTAGCGCTTATGCAAATACAAATAACACCTATACAATAACAGGATTAGGAATTAAAAATATGATCTCTAATTCATTTTTTATAGAACTAGGTGACAACGACTATGTCGAAATATATTTTTCCCTAAAAAATATAAATACAATTCTTGTTAGTTCTAATCCACAGCTAACACCATCCAGACCAGCTACACCAGCAGCCATGGTTTCAATGCAAAGAATAAATTAAATCGCGCTTATCCGAAAGGCTGATCAATTGAAATACTTTGTTTGGAAAAAAAGCGAGGACCTTCTTCTGTGATGTACAAACAATCTTCTAATCTAATACCAAATTCACCTGGAATTGAAATATTAGGTTCATCACTAAAACACATACCAACTGCCATTGGCGTTTTATTACCCTTCACAAAATTAGTCCACTCATGACCCTCGAGTCCTATACCATGTCCAGTTCTATGTGGTAAGCCGGGTAATTTATAATTTTTACTAAATCCGCCATTTTCAATCACCGCGCGCGCAGCAGCATCTACTTGCTCACAAGCAACACCAATCTTTACAGCTGCAAATGCAGCATCCTGTGCACGCTTTTCTAAATTCCAAACATCAGTTTGTCTTTGCGTGGCCTTGCCAACCACAAATGTTCTTGTGATGTCAGATGCATATCCTTCACAGCTTGTGCCACCATCTACCATTACTACATCTCCTTCACGAATAGTCTGTGGCGTTATACTTCCATGTGGCAATGCAGAATATTTACCAATTTGAACTTGGGCACCACCACTAAATCCCAACTTTCTAAATGCAGCAGAAATGTTATTACTAAATTCTGTTTGTGACATACCATCTCGAATAGTTGGAAAAGCAGCCTGATAGGCGAGTATGGTGATATCACTTGATTTTTGCATTAACGCTAATTCTGATTTTGTTTTAATCATTCGACAACCTGCAGTAATGGGAGTCGCATCAACAATCTCAAATCCAGTTGCCACTTTTTTTACGCCATCAGCGATAAAAAATCTTACCCTTTCCTCCATACCAATTTTGCGATGTTTAACGCCTCTATCTTTTACAATACCCAAAATTACAGCATAAGGGCTTTCATGTTCTTCCCAGCATCTTACTTCATCACCAAATACTGGAAGTAATAATTCGCGCGCGCGATCTTCTTCAAATTTAGGACACACATAAGCAATCGCTCCTTTCGCTGGAATCACTAAGCCAAATGTGCGTTCACTCTGACCCCATCGCATACCAGTAAAATAATAGCAGGAAGTAGTGCCTTCTAAAAATATAGCATCTATTTTTTCACGATCCATCATTGCTTGCGCATTTTGGATTCTTTGTTTGCGTTCTTCAATAGTAATAGGGATAATACCTTCCTTCGCTGGCATTAAATCACGAATTGACTTTGGTAAATCATAGTCCGATTCATTATTATTTGCGTTTTTCCCAAATACCGAACCAGACAAAGTCATGGCGCCCGCTGAAAGTGCAGTAAGGCTTAAAAATTTGCGTCTATTATGTGACATAATTACTTATTTATATAATTTAAAGATATTACTATTTTGATTCAATCGAAAAACTTTACATTTAATATTCCAATAAACAACCTAAGTATTTTGAAAATATATAAACTTTGGATAGGCATTTTCCTTTGCTTACAAATAGGCCAAGTAGTGGGGCAGAAAAAAAATGAAAATATTCGGTATTTTATTCATAAAGCAACACAACCCATTCTTATTGACGGCATGATGAATGACGACGCTTGGACAAAAGCAATGGTGGTGGTCAATTTCAATATGGTGTTACCCATGGACACCAGCAAGGCCCAGATTAAGACCGAGGTGAGAATGACTTATGATGATCAAAATTTATACCTCATCGCTGTTTGTGATAAAATTGGAGACGGTGTGGATGTTGTTGAATCCTTAAAAAGAGATTGGGCTTTTGGAAAAAACGACAATTTCATTGTATTTATGGATACCTATGGCGATATGAACAGTGGATTTGCCTTTGGTGTTAATGCCGCTGGAGCGCAGTGGGATGGTACCATGTATGATGGAGGAAGTGTAGATTTAAACTGGGATAATAAATGGACCACAGGTAGTACCTCTGATAAAAATAAATATATCATCGAAGCCGCTATTCCCTTTACATCTATTAGATATAAAGAAGGCAAGATGGAGTGGGGAATTAATTTTAGTAGAAATGATTTAAAGAGTACTGAAAAGTCGGCATGGGCCCCCGTTCCAAGGCAATTTCCAACAGCTTCTTTATCCTATGCAGGGGTATTAGTTTGGGATGCACCACCTCCTACGGCAAAAAATAATTTTTCACTCATTCCTTATTTTAAAACTAGTGTCGCTAAAGAGTATACCAATGCGGTTGGTCAAAAAATTACCCAAGCAAGTTTGGTGGGGAAAGATGCGGGCTTGGATGCAAAAATAAGTTTATCCTCCTCGCTAAATTTGGATTTAACATTGCATCCTGATTTTTCACAAGTGGAAGTAGATCGTCAAGTAACTAATTTAAGTCGTTTTGAATTATTTTTTCCTGAAAGAAGACAATTCTTTTTAGAAAATGCAGACTTGTTTTCAAATTTAGGATTCACTAATGCCCGTCCTTTTTTCTCAAGACGCATTGGATTAAATACCGATATTGATTTTGGCGCAAGGTTAAGTGGTCGCATTAATAAAAATTGGCGCATGGGACTAATGGATATTAAAACAAGTGCCAATGATGCTATTAATTTGGCGAGTCAAAACTTCACCGTGATGGCGCTTCAAAGAAAATTATTTAAAAAATCAAGCATTGAATTATTTTATATTGACAGAACGGCATTAGCATTTAACGGGAAAACAACTGAAGCCAGTGGTTGCAATTGCGTTTATCAACACGATGGCAATGCCTTTAATCGAAATATTGGTTTTGAATACTATTTAGCACCGCCCAATAATACATTTTCAGGAAAAATAATTTTTATTAAATCATTTACCCCTAATACTACTGGGAATGATTTTTTAAATGCTGCTAATTTTCAATACAATCAACGTAAATGGATATTGTCATGGCAACATGAAATTGTTGGTGAAAACTATAATGCCGAAGTAGGTTATGTTCCTAGAAATAATTATATAAAATTTAACCCGAGTATAACACGATTATTTTTTCCTAAAGGCGGTTCTATTTTAAGTCATGGACCACAGATTACTTCCACTTATTATTACAATACTAATTTTATTACAACCGATTATAGTAATACTTTCATTTACTTAATTACTTATAGAGACAAAAGCACTTTATCGGCGGTTGCGCAAAATACATTTGTAGAACTGCTATCCCCTTTTGATCCAACACGTATTGGAAAGCTTCCTTTAGAAAAAGGAACAAAGCACGAATGGACAAATATTGGATTTGACTGGACATCACCACCACAAAATACATTGACTTATAGCCTATCCACCAGAATAGGTGGCTATTATGCCAATGGGAATTTATTAAGTATCTCAGGAAACGTAGGTTATCGTATTCAGCCCTATGTAAATATTGATTTTTCAAGCACTTACAATCGAATAAAATTGCCCAGTCCATGGGGAAACAACAACTTTTTATTGCTAGGCCCAAAACTTGATGTCACCTTTAGTAAAAAGTTGTTTTTAACTACCTTTTTTCAATACAACGAACAAACAAAAAACATTAACTTCAATACACGATTTCAGTGGAGATACAAGCCCGTTTCAGATTTGTTCATTGTATACACTGACAACTATTATATAGGGCCTGTATTTGTGAAAAATAGAGCGGTGGTATTAAAGTTTACCTATTGGTGGAATAAATAAAAATATAAATAATGAAAAAACAGCTTTTAATTATTTTCCTTTTTTGTTTTGCAACAATTGCAAGCAAAGCAAATGTGCGATTACCCAATATCATTGGATCGCATATGGTATTACAACAAAAGTCAACGGTTAAGTTTTGGGGTTGGTCTGCCCCTGGTGAAAACATCACCATAAAAGTAAGTTGGGATACCGCTACTTATAAAGTAGTTGCAGGCAGAGACGCAAAATGGATCACTTCCATAAAAACTCCGGAAGCAGGTGGATCCTATGCAATAACCATTAAGGGGAATAATTTGATTAAGTTGGAGGATGTATTAATTGGAGAAGTATGGCTTTGTGGTGGTCAAAGTAATATGGAATGGTCAGGTGATCAGAATTTACCAGAAAGCAAAGCGGAAGCGCCTAATGCCACCAATAATAAAATTCGATTTTTTTACGTGCCTAAATCAACAGCCGCTTTTCCACAAGATAATGTGGAAGGAAAATGGATGGTTTGCACGCCCGAAGAGATGATTCATTTTAGCGCGATTGGCTATTTTTTCGGAAAAAATTTATTTGAAAAATTAAATTGTCCAATAGGTTTGATTAATTCAAATTGGGGTGGTACACCTGCTGAAACATGGGCACCTGATTATGTCATCAATAATGATCAAATCATAAAAAAAGGGGCGGAAGCCTTAAAACCATCAGAAGGGTGGCCTTATAAAACTGGACTTGCCTATAATGCAATGATTTATCCAATTACAAATTATAACATTGCTGGTGCGATCTGGTACCAAGGGGAAAGTAATACGCAAACTTTTTATGCGTATGAAAAATTATTCACAGGCATGATTGACGCATGGCGCCAACAGTGGAATAAAGCCTTCCCATTCTATTTTGTACAAATTGCGCCCTATACTTATGGTAATAAAAATATTGGTGCATTACTAAGGGAAACACAAACCAAGGCTGCAGCATTTCCAAATACTGGCATGGTTGTTATTTCCGATTTGGTTCCTGATACTACTAATATTCATCCTATACTAAAAAAAGAAGTGGCTTCGCGCCTAGCTAATTTAGCACTTAATAAAACCTATGGTTATAGCCAAATTGTTTGCGAAAGTCCCCTATACGCTTCGCATAAAATTGAAAAAGATAAAATAAAAATTCAATTTACAAATTCAAGCAATGGCATTATTGCAAAAGGAAATGAAATTACCTGTTTTGAAATTGCCGGAGCTGACAAAATATTTTATCCAGCACAAGCAAAAATTGAAAACAATGAAATAGTGGTGTTCAATAAAAATATAAAAGCACCAGTAGCTGTTCGATTTGCATTTAACAATACCTCAATCCCTAATGTGTTTAGCAAAGAAGGATTACCGATTAATCTTTTCAGAACGGATGATTGGGAAATGGACAGAAGTGAAATAAAAAAATAATTATCTATAATTTAAAATAAATAACATGCGTACAAAAATTAATTTTTTTACAATGATAAAAAGTATCGGATTTATAGTAGCAAGTTTATTTATTGTAGAAATAATAAATGCGCAAGTCATAGATCCTGCTTTATTGCAAGGATTAAAGTATCGAAATATTGGACCACACCGCGCAGGCCGAACGGTTGGCGTTTCGGGTGTTGCAAGTCAACCCAATGTATTTTATATTGGTGTGAATAATGGGGGTGTATGGAAAACAAATGACTATGGGCAAACTTGGAAGCCCATCTTTGATAGTGAAAATACAAGCTCAGTAGGTGATGTTGCCGTGGCAGCGTCCAATCCAAATGTAGTTTATGTAGGAAGTGGTGAAGGCATTCAACGACCTGATTTATCCATTGGTAATGGTTTATATAAATCAACAGATGCTGGCGCTACTTGGAAAAATATGGGATTGCAGGATGCCCAACAAATTGGGGGTATTAGTATTGATCCCTATAATGAAAACAGGATTTTTGTTGCAGCATTGGGCCATCCTTATGGACCTAATAAAGAACGTGGTGTATACCGAAGTTTGGATGGTGGTAAAACCCTACAACAAGTTTTATACATTGATGAAAACACGGGCGCCGTTCAAGTGGGTATTGATCCAAATAATACGAACATCGTTTTTGCTACCATTTGGTCGGCGCGACAAGGCCCTTGGGAAAATGGTGCATGGAATGGCGTTGCAAGTGGCTTATATAAATCCATGGATGGCGGAAATACTTGGAAAAAAATGATCAAGGGGTTGCCTACGACAGCACAAGATGGGTTAGGCCGTATTGGTTTTACCATTGCGCCTAGTAATTCAAGAAGGATGTATGCAACAGTAGATGCTGAAAAAAATGGCGGTATATATCGTAGTGATGATGCAGGAGAATCATGGTATTTGTTGACATCAGATGGCAGATTATGGGGAAGAGGCGCAGATTTTGCAGAAGTAAAAGCAGATCCAAAAAATGAAAACATTGTTTATTCGGCGAATGTAGTAATGTGGAAATCGATGGATGGTGGAAAAAATTGGAAAGGAATTAAGGGCGCTCCAGGAGGCGATGATTATCACAGAATTTGGATTAACCCCAACAACACAAATATTATTGCCATTGGATTAGATCAAGGTGGTACCATTACTGTGAATGGTGGTGAAACTTACTCTAGTTGGTATAATCAACCTACTGCTCAGTTTTATCATGTAAGCACTGATAATGCATTCCCTTATAATGTATATGGAGGACAACAAGAAAGTGGCTCCGTTGGCATTGCATCACGTTCCAATGATGGTAATATTAGTTTTAGGGAATGGCATCCGGTTGGCGTTGAAGAATATGGATACGTTGCTGCAGATCCTTTGGATCCAAATATTATTTATGGTGGTAAAATCACCAAGTATAATAAGTTAACTGGGCAGGTACAAAATATTTCACCAGAACCAGTAAGAACTGGAAAGGTTCGATTCATTAGAACGGCACCCGTACTTTTTTCACCAGTAGATAATAAAACTTTATTTTTTGCAGGTAGTGTCATTTTTAAAACAACCACAGGCGGTGATACCTGGGAACAAATTAGTCCTGATTTAACAAGAGAAAGTTATGATATACCTGAAAGTGTTGGCATCTTTAATACCCCAGATTTAAAAACGATGGCCAGACGCGGCGTTGTTTATACAGTTGCGCCATCTTATCAAGATATTAATACCATCTGGGCTGGCACTGATGATGGCTTAATTCATATTACTAAAGACGGCGGTAAGCATTGGAAAAATATTACACCTTCTACCCTTACTTCATGGAGCAAGGTTTCCATGATTGATGCAAGTAGGTTTGATAATAATACCGCATATGTTGCAGTGAATAGAATAAGATGCGATGATATGACACCACATATTTATAAAACTACAGATGGTGGTGTTACTTGGAAGAAAATAATTAATGGATTGCCGAATGAACCTATCAATACGGTAAGGGAAGATGCAGTAAGAAAAGGATTATTATTTGCAGGGTCAGAAAATGCAGTTTATTTTTCATTAGATGCAGGTGAAAATTGGCAATCATTAAGATTAAATATGCCCGCAACTTCGATTCGTGATTTAGTCATTAAAGATGATGATATCGTGATTGGAACACATGGTCGTAGTTTTTGGATTTTAGATAATATCACACCGCTTCGTCAATTAAAAGTAAATGCACAAAAAGAAACTACTTTATACAAGCCACAACAGGCTATTCGTGTTCGTTGGAATATGAATACAGATACACCACTTCCACCGGAAGAGCCAGCAGGTGAAAATCCCCCAGATGGAGCGGTTATTGATTACTATTTAAATAATAATGAGGAGGATGTGCAATTAGATATATTAAATGAAAAAGGCACCCTGATTCGACGTTTTAGCAACAAGGATACGCTATATAAAATACCTGATGTAAATATTCCGTTGTATTGGATACGTCCACAACAAATATTATCAGCAAAACAAGGGGCACACCGCTTTTTATGGGATATGAAATACAACCCTTTAAATGTGCCTGTGGAATACCCGATGACCGCTGTAAAACACAATACCGCCCCTAGTCCTACTGCTCCATGGGTAATGCCTGGCAACTATACGGTTAAATTAACGGTAAATAATAAGGTGTACACACAAAATTTTACAGTAAAAATGGACCCTCGTGTCAAAACTCCAATGATTCAGCTACAAAAACAACATGATTTGTCGGTTATTTGTTATGAAGGAAGTAAAAAAAGTATGACTAAATTTCCAGAAATTGCGCGTAAATTTAATATGCTGTTTGAGATACTAGTTCACACGGATATGCCCCCCACCAAACAAACAGAAAAGGCTGTGCTAGAAACACAGCAAGCATTATTAAAATTAAACACAAATGGTAAATAAATTAAGAAGTTCGCTTTTTATTTATGGGGTAATTTTTATTTCATTTGCCTCCTGCAAATCAAGTGGGATGTCAATGAAACAAAAAAGCATTGATGATATAATGTCCGCTTATCAATCTTCGGATAAGCCTGGTGCTAGTGTGCTAGTTTTTAAAGATGATAAAATTATATTTAAAAAAGGATACGGCGTAAGCAATGTTTCTACCCAAGAAAAAATTACCCAAAATACAAATTTTCGATTAGCATCAGTAACAAAGCAGTTTACTGCAATGTCAATTTTATTATTAGTTCAAAAAGGTCGCTTAAAACTCGAAGACCCACTAAAAAAATACTTCCCGTCTTTCCCGGTTTATGGAAAAGATATAAAAATTAAACACCTGTTAACGCATACCTCAGGATTAATGGACTACGAGGATTTAATACCCCCTACGCAAGTAATGCAATTGCATGATACCAATTGCCTGCAATTAATGTATAAAGCGAATGGCTTATACTTTACTCCAGGCGCACAATATAAATACAGTAATACAGGATATGCAATATTAGCGTTGGTTGTAGAAAAAATATCGGGACAGGATTATGGCGTGTTTTTAAAAGAAAATATTTTCAAGCCATTAAAAATGAAATACAGTGTCGCATTTGAAGAAGGCAAATCAACCATACCCAATCGTGCATTTGGCTATTCAATAGACAATGGCAGCTGGGTAGAAACTGATCAAAGCTTAACGAGTGCGGTATTAGGAGATGGTGGTATATACACTAATACCATTGAAATGACCCAATGGATTAAAGCATTATGGGATTATAAATTATTAGGATCAGAAATGCAAATTCAGTCATGGACGAGAAAAAAATTAAATAACGGAGCGCCTATCGAATATGGGTATGGCTGGCATGTAGAAGACTATAAAAACATTACGCACCCGCACCACGGAGGAAGCTCTATCGGATTTAGGAATCAGCTATTATTGTTTCCTGAACAAAAGTTAATGGTCATCCTATTAACCAATCGCAATGAAGGTGACCCAATTAATGAAGCACATAAAATTGCAGATTTATATTTAAACTAATTGAATGATAAAGTCCTTTAAGTACTTGACGCCTTTTGTATTGTATGTATTAACGCTTGCTGCCTTTAATGGTAATGGGCTTCTGTGTTGGCTTCCATTATTATACACTTTTTTTCTAATCCCATTTGCTGAACTATTTATAAAAGCCGACCCGCGCAATTTAGATGAGGTTGAGGAAGCCTTGGCAAAAAAAAATAAGGCCTATGATTTTATCTTGTATGCCGCGGTAATCATGCAATATTATTCATTATGGGTATTTTTTAGTAGCTTAAAGCAGGATGCTTTAAGTTCGGTAGATATCGCTGGACGTGTAATTAGTATGGGGTTACTTTGTGGTACATTTGGCATTAATGTAGCACATGAATTAGGACATCGCGTTAATAAAATGGAGCAAACCTTTGCAAAAATGTTATTACTGACTAGCTTGTATATGCATTTTTTCATTGAACATAATAAAGGGCATCACAAACATGTTGCTACGCCGCATGATCCTAGTACGGCAAAGTACAATCAATCCCTGTATGCCTTCTGGACGCAAACATTAATAGGCACCTATTTAAGTGCTTGGAAAATAGCAAATGAAGAGCAAGAAAAAAAGGGGAAGCCCCGATGGT
>Ga0209443_1000163_pt1 | contig 43148 bp, 44 predicted proteins | sample LauGreBMM110DCMD_2_FD_187571 | JGI IMG/M metagenome (GOLD analysis project Ga0209443, IMG submission 187571) | Freshwater lake microbial communities from Lake Michigan, USA - Su13.BD.MM110.DCMD (SPAdes) (version 2) | ecosystem: Environmental > Aquatic > Freshwater > Lake | place: Lake Michigan... | reverse complement strand
AAAGATTCAACCAACCGGAACAGTTGTTCCCAAGGTGATGCGGGTAGGAATTACATTTGGCGAGCCGATGTATTTTGAAGGCGATTCAACTGACCTGCAGTATTTGCGCGAGATCACCGACCAGATTATGAAGCGAATTCAACAGTTATCTGGGCAAGAATATGTTGATACCTATGCGGTGAAGGTGAAGAAGTCTAAAATCAAGGAAGACAAGAACGAAGAGAACGATTAATCAATCTGTAACTCGGCACGTTTAAGCAGGTAGTTACAGACTGTGCATTCAGCCCCGGATGCGGGCATCCCACCTTCGATAGTTGAAATGAGCTCTTCTAGTAGCGCGGTGAATGTTGCGGTGTCACGTTCAACTGGAACATAGTGTTGATTGACGCCAAAGCCATGAGAATTCGAGGCAAGCTCACTTGCAGATGTCTCGGTCACTCCAGCTAGCTTCCAAATCAGTAGACCCATTGATGTGACAGGAAATGGCTTTCCCTTATCGGGGTTCTCTAGTGCATGTGCATATGCCTCAAGCTGGGGCGCATAAAAGGGGCCATTATCGCGATCTGAATCAGAGACTTTGCAATCAATAATTCCAACGGTGCCATCCTCGTAATGTCCCAATAAGTCATAAATTCCTAGTATCTTCCAACGAGTTTCAAAACCGTTAACTTTAATTGGAGCACTCTTTACCCACTGCCCCCATTGCTTGACCACACCGGGCTTTAAAGTGGAAGAAATCTCTTGCATGGATGCACGTCGGAAATGCTCTTCCTGTGAATCAGCCAAAGGTTTTACCAGTGGAAATTCTTTCTTCATATCGAATTTAAACCAGTACTTGAGCCAGAGGCAGCGCCTACACGTTGATAATCCAAATGTGAGATCAGATGGAGCAATGGTGTCGCGGGCCGGAACCTCAGGTTTATTCATAGCTACATTCTCTCGCTATCAACTGACAACTGCGCTGATTAGCACAAGGACCCCAAGCACAATCATGACGATGCCACCGGTAGCACGTAGCCCCTCTAAACGCCTGGCATCAGTTGCCAGCCATTGCCGGGCAGTTCCGGCAAGTAAACCCCATGTGCCATCAGAGATAAATGCCAGAACGCAGAAGACCAAACCCATAAAGAGAAGTTGCGCCGTGACATTGCCACCATCGATATCAACAAATTGGGGCAAGACTGCGGCAAAGAAAACAATTGCCTTTGGATTAAGAACTCCGACCCAGAATCCATCACGAATCGAGCGCCCTACGGTTGGCACACGTGGTCCCTGATTGGTCATATCGGCGGCATGCTCGGAGCGTTTTCTAATCGCATCGATACCCAAGTAGATGAGATAGAGCCCGCCACCCCATTGCACAGCCAAGTAAGCAATATCTGAGCGCGCCAGTATGGGACCGAGTCCCAAGGCAACGAGTGTGGATAAGACGAGAGAGCCTGAGACATTTCCAGCTACCGTCAATACAGCTACCTTGCGCCCCCATGAGATGGCGCGGGCGATGACGAATAGGACGCTGGGCCCTGGAGCCAGGATGATGATGATCGCAGCCACGATGTATTCAGGCAGGCGCGTTGGAATCACCGGCCCAGGGTAGCGCTGGGCGGTGTGTCGATTTGCGAATCCAGGCCAACTCCAGTTAACTATCGCCTAGATATATCGTTACGATATATACAGTAGTTATAACCATTTCGGAGGAAGTCAATGCGATCACGCGCAGATTCACTGGAGTTCGCCCTTCTCGGGCTGCTCTCAGATTCTCCGCTGCATGGATATGAGCTCCGTAAACGATTGATGACCATCTTTGGCCCATTTAGGGCGCTCTCATTTTCAGTGCTCTACCCGCAACTCAAGCGGATGGTGATAGCCCAAAGTATTGAAGCAAAAGAGGTCGGTGTGACTTCACGTCGCACCCGCATCGTCTACACAATTACTGAAAAAGGACTTAAACGATTTGCTGAGCTCAATGGCGCAGTGACGTCAGATGCTTGGGAAGATGAAGGCTTCGGCGTGCGCTTTGCATTCTTTAGTCCGACCACAATGAATAACCGAGTAAGAATTTTGGAGGGGCGCCTGCGTCGCCTGCAAGATAAGGCAGAGGCGCTGCGTACTGATCTTCAGGTGCAACCGCTGGGGATTGATAAGTATCTCGAAGAGTGGCGACGCTTTTCACTCGAGTCACTCGAGCGAGAGATTTCATGGTTAGAAGCAATGATCAAGAGCGAGGGGAAAGTAAAGTGAATATAAAGACTGGAACTGGAGACATTCGCGTAGCGATTGTGGGAGTTGGAAACTGTGCCAATTCGCTAGTGCAAGGTGTTACCTATTACAAGGATGCTGCGATAGATCAGGAAATTCCTGGCCTGATGCATGCAGTAATCGGTAGCTACCACATCAACAATGTTAAGTTCGTAGCAGCCTTCGATGTTGATGCCAAGAAAGTTGGCCTAGATCTTGCCGATGCAATCTGGGCGAGTGAAAATAACACCATTAAATTCTCTGATGTTGCCAAGACTGGCGTCACTGTTGCGCGTGGAGTAACTCTCGACGGACTCGGAAAGTATTACAAAGAGACGATTGCTGAATCTACCTCTGCTGCAGTTGATGTTGTAGCTACCCTCAAAGAGGAAGCTGTCGATGTTTTGATTTGCTACCTCCCTGTGGGCTCGGAAGAAGCTGCAAAGTTCTATGCCCAATGTGCCATCGATGCTGGTTGTGCATTTGTAAATGCGCTACCGGTATTCATTGCATCAGATCCGGTATGGGCGAAGAAGTTTGAAGATGCCGGCCTTCCTATCGTAGGCGATGACATCAAGAGCCAGGTCGGAGCGACAATCACGCACCGCATTATGGCTAAGCTATTTCAAGATCGCGGTGTTCACCTAGATCGCACCTACCAGCTTAATGTGGGTGGAAATATGGACTTTAAAAATATGCTGGAACGCGATCGCCTTGAATCCAAGAAGATCTCAAAGACCAATTCAGTTACTTCTCAGCTAGACCATGACATGGGCGCTAAGAATGTACACATCGGTCCATCTGATTACATTCCATGGCTTGATGACCGTAAATGGGCTTATGTCCGCCTAGAGGGTCGCGCATTTGGCGATGTTCCTTTGAACCTCGAATACAAGCTTGAAGTATGGGACTCACCAAACTCAGCGGGTGTGATTATTGATGCGCTGCGCTGCGCAAAGCTAGGTCTTGATCGCAAGATCGGGGGAGCACTCCTTGCTCCATCTTCATATTTCATGAAGACCCCACCAATTCAATACACAGATGAACAGGCTCACACAGCGGTCGAAGAATTCATTTCGGCGGTTCTTGTTCGATAGAAGATTCACACGAAAACCCCGGCCTCTGACTGACCAGATGTCGGGGTTTTCTTTATGCTTCCGCTTGCTTTAAGGTTCCACAATGAGTGAAATCACCAGCACCCGCATAGGCCAAACTCAGATAATTCACTTCAATCGTCCCGAGAAAATGAACGCGATTACTCGCGATATGTATGCCGGATTAACATCTGCGCTCAATGAGGCTGCTGGAGATTTCGGCGTGCGCGCAGTCGTCATTACTAGTGAAGGTGAGCATTTCACTGCTGGAAATGACATCAAAGACTTCATGGCCAATCCACCCACGGAAGATTCATCAGAGGTGGCGCGCTTCTTAGCTGCTCTCCTTGAATTCCCAAAACCGCTGATTGCTGCAGTAAAAGGTAATGCGATTGGCGTAGGAACCACAATGCTCTTGCACTGTGACATCGTCATAGCTGCGCCCAATACCAATTTTTCCATGCCATTTACCTCACTAGGTTTAGTCCCGGAAGCAGGCTCTTCAAAGTTATTTCCCGAACTCGTGGGTTATCAACGAGCAGCTCGAATCTTCATGACAGGTGATCCATTTTCTGCCGATGAAGCTAAAGAGATGGGTCTGGTTGAAAGCATTACCTCAGACCCTGAAAAAGAGGCGATGGAGATTGCGACACGTATAGGGCAACAACCACCGCAAGCAATCATCAATACAAAAGCCCTCATGAAGGCCGGCAAGCATGACGCTGTTGCTGCAGTAATGAAAGCAGAGTTCCAAATCTTTGCACTCGCTCTACAATCCGAAGAAGCTGCAGAAGCATTTATGAAATTCATGTCTAAGAAGAGTAAATAGGGGAGCGCGCGATGTCACTACAAGGAAAAAGAATCTTCATTACTGGCGGCTCACGCGGTATCGGATTAGCCATCGCACTACGGGCTGCTGCAGATGGCGCTCATGTTGCGATTGCCGCGAAGACTTCTGAACCAAATCCAAAGCTGCCTGGAACAATTCACTCCGCTGCTGAGGAAATCCGCACCGCTGGCGGCACAGCCCTACCTATTCAATGTGATCTACGTGATGAGAATCAGATTGCAGATGCAGTTGCACAAGCCGCCAAAGAATTTGGTGGGATAGATATTCTGATCAACAACGCCAGTGCAATTAATCTGACTCGCACCGAAGACACACCGGCTAAGCGTTTTGACCTCATGTTTGACGTCAATGTGCGAGGCACCTTCCTTACATCCCAAGCCGCGCTACCGCACCTTCGCGAATCAGCTGAAGCTGGGCGCAATCCACACATTCTTACCCTGTCGCCTCCACTTTCTATGAAAGCTAAGTGGTTCAAAAACCATGTTGCATACACGATGGCAAAATATGGAATGAGTATGTGCGTCCTTGGTATGGCCGAAGAATTTAAGCGAGATGGGATTGCCGTTAATGCGCTCTGGCCTCGCACAGCAATTGATACCGCCGCCCTGCAAATGATTCCTGGTGTAGATACCGCTTCCTGCCGCAAACCCGAAATACTTTCTGATACCGCCTATATCATTCTTAATCGCAACTCAAAGGAGTGCACTGGAAACTTCTTTGTCGATGATGAAGTTCTCGCCTCTGAAGGAATCACGGATCTTGAGAAATATTCGGTAGTTCCTGGAACGAAAGACTTCTTGCTCGATTTCTTCTTAGACTGAGCAAATATTCGCGAGGTCATCTAAACTCGCGCTATGAACCTAGAACTTAACGGCACCAACGTCATCGATGAGAGCGAGCGTGGCGGTAAAGCTTCCTCACTCTTCTGGCCTTGGTGCGGGGCAAACGTTTCGTTATTGGCGCTCTCTTACGGCTCCTTCTTCTTAGGCTTTGGCATCTCTTTCTGGCAGGCAACCATTGCCGCATTTCTCGGAACAGTTCTCTCCTTTCTACTCGTAGGAGTGAGTTCACTTGCTGGCAAGAAATCAAATGCGCCCACGATGGTGCTATCTAGAGCAGCCTTTGGAGTGAAGGGCAATCTATTTCCGGGTCTTCTCTCCTATTTAATCTTTGTTGGCTGGGAAACTGTTCTTGTATCTCTTGCAACGCTAGCTACTGGCACGGTGTTCGTGCGGGTTGGCCATCTAGATCGTGACACTGCGATGATGCTTGGGTTTGCCATAGCAGTTGCACTTACTGTTTCTGCCGGAGTACTTGGCTTTGGTGTCATTATGAAACTACAGCGCTACTTAACGATTATTACCATCGCCATGACCTGCGTATATATCGCACTGACAATCAATAAAGTTGATTGGGAGTTGGTGACATCAATGAAGCCAGGTAGCGCGCAAGGCTTTATCGGCGCACTGATCTTCGGGGCCACCGGAATTGGCTTGGGATGGGTGAATTCTGCCGCTGATTATTCACGTTACTTGCCCAGAACAATCTCCAGTAGAAGTGTGGTTGGTTGGACTGTCTTTGGAGCATCAGTGGTTCCAATTATCTTGGTAATTTTTGGAGCGGCTCTCTCTGCCAGTAGCGAAGATTTAGCAGGTGCAATTGCAAGTGATCCAATTGGTGCGCTGACAACAATCTTGCCAACCTGGTATTTGATTATCTTTGCTCTGGTGGCAATCCTTGGCTTGGTTGGTGGCGCAATTCTCAATCTCTATTCATCCGGGCTCACCTTGATTTCACTGGGTCTACCAGTTAAGCGACATGTTGCTGCTTCACTTGATGCATTAATCATGCTGGTAGGAGCTATCTACTTTGTTTGGGTTGCAGATGACTTCTTCTATCCATTCCAAGGATTTCTCATCACACTGGGTGTTCCGGTTGCTGCCTGGTCTGCGATATTTGTGACTGATGTATTGCTGCGAAAGCGATATGACCAAAATGATCTCTATCGCACAGAAGGACGATATGGTGCTTGGAATTTCACATCGATTGGCTTGTTACTAGTTGCGACAATCATCGGATGGGGATTTGTTACTAACGGTTTTGCTAGTTGGCTGACATGGCAGGGATATTTCTTGGGCGCCCTCGGTGGTAAAGAGGGCGAATGGGCATATGCAAACCTGGGAGTGTTTTTTGCTCTGGTAATTGGTTCTGTTGGATATGGCTTACTCGCGCGAAAAGCTATCGTGCGACAGGAGAGCGTTTAAGCCAGAGGATACCGAGCAGGCCAGAAATTAGCGCTGCGATAAAGAGCCCGATTCGAACCTGGTTAAGTTCCACATCAGATGTCACTGTAATTTCGGCGATCACCATAGACACGGTCAGACCCATGCCAGATAGAAAGCCGATTCCGACAATGTCGGTTAGCAACACATTTCTCGGATATGCAAGAGAGGTAATTTTCACAAATAGCCAGGCGGTGAAAGATATGCCAAGAACTTTTCCAACTACTCTGGCGGCAATGATGGAGAGTGAGATTGCGGATGTTGCCTGCGAGAAATCCAACTGAGCCAACAAATTGATTGCGACGTAAAGCGGAATGATCAAGAAAGTTACGACAGGGGAGAGAACTCTGATGAGTTGGGCACGGAAGGGCAACAGGCTGCCAATAGCTGCGGCGCCTAAGGTGTAGATAAAACTCTCAAGTCGAAGTTCGGAGCTAAAGAATATGCCGATTACTACCAGCGAGAAGAAATCATCAGCGATTGCAAGGGTAAGGAGGAAAAACCTGACCTCGGGTTTGATTCGTTTTCCAAGGAGTGAAAGTGCTCCGACAGCAAGTGCGACATCAGTGGGCATGGAAACTGCCCAAGCAGGCGAATCGGGATTGAGGGAGATAAAAATAATTGCCGGCAGCAGCATTCCGCCCAGTGCACAAATTCCCGGCAATATTGCATCCTTAGGTTTTTCAAGTCCATGCCGGATTTCAAGTCCGATTAAGAGGAAGAAAACGAAAGTTAGAACGTGCGAGAGCATGAGCAAACTCTAATGGTTAAGCCAGGTTGTTAGAGAGTTACGCCGGTCCCGGAAAGGGCTCGAAGGCCTGCAATCGCATAAATTTGTGCGCTGCGAATCTCTAACTCTGAATCACTCCCAGATTCAATTCTGACCGAGGCTGCTTCTATAGTGTTTTGGAGATAGCTCATGGCCCCGCGGATATCGGTAAGCCCAATTTCTTGCAGTGGGGCAGAGATTGTTGTCATCAGATTCCTATGGCCCTGAGAAATTTCATCTCTACGAAATTCCGGAATTGTGGCGGCGTTAAGGCTTTTTATCAGCATGTGACGACCATCGACTACATACTGCAGTGCTTCTGCTATCCAAAGCTCTATATGTTGGTATGGATCTTGAGTTTCTCTCACCGCGTAGGCCAGACGCTTCTGGTATAGCGCTAGTTCTTCAATAACTAAATCGGCGATGAGATCTGCCGAAGAGGAGAAATACTCATACATCGATGAACGAGCGAGCCCAGCTCGCTTGGCAACAGCTGCAACAGTGATATTTGCCGCCCCAGATTCCAGTGCAATAGAAAGTGCAGCGTCAATGAGTTGGCGTTGGCGCATCTGGCGCTGCTCAACGACTGTTGCTGCCTGAATCTTGGGGGACATGCCACAATTATTCTATGCATTGCCCAGAGCTGCCACTGGAAATGATGTGATGTTGGAAATAGAAAACCCCGCCATCGCTGACGGGGTTTTCCTAACACTATCTCTTAGATGTCGTAGTAGAGCTCGAACTCTGCTGGATGCGGACGCAAGCGCACGTAATCAACTTCATTCTTACGCTTCCATTCAATCCAAGTTGAGATGAGGTCTTCTGTGAAGACTCCACCCTTGGTGAGGAATTCGTGATCCTTCTCGAGGCTGTTAAGAACAGCATCGAGTGAACCTGGAACCTGAGGGATGCTCGCTGCTTCTTCACCTTCTAGTTCATAGAGATCCTTATCAACTGGAGCAGGTGGTTCAATTTTATTGACGATTCCATCAATACCAGCCATGAGCATCGCAGCAAATGCGAGATATGGATTAGATGATGGATCCGGGCAACGGAATTCAACGCGCTTAGCCTTTGGAGATGATCCGGTAATTGGAATACGGATACACGCAGAGCGGTTACGAGCTGAGTAAACAAGGTTTACTGGCGCTTCATAACCTGGAACCAGGCGACGATATGAGTTCACAGTTGGGTTTGTGAAGGCAAGCAGTGATGGAGCGTGCTTTAGAAGTCCTCCGATATACCAACGTGCCATATCGGAAAGATCGCCATATGTGCCAGCTTCGAAGAAGAGTGGCTTGCCGTTCTTCCACAGTGACTGGTGAACGTGCATACCAGAACCATTATCTCCGAAGAGTGGCTTTGGCATAAATGTGGCGGTCTTGCCACCTTCCCATGCCACGTTACGAATAATGTATTTGAACTTCATTAGCTCATCGCCGGCTGAGAGAATGTCGGTGAAGCGGTAGTTAATCTCCATCTGTCCAGCAGTACCAACTTCGTGGTGTGAACGCTCGACTAGAAGACCTGCGCGTCCGAGTTCCATCACCATTTCATCTCGCAGATCTGCAAACTGATCTGTTGGAGAAACAGGGAAGTAACCACCCTTGATGCGTGTGCGATATCCACGGTTAGGAGTGCCATCTGAATCTGCAACGATGCCGGTATTCCAAGCACCTTCATATGAATCGATGTGGTGGTAAGACTCGTTGATGCCAGTCTTAAAACGAACTGAATCAAAGACGTAGAACTCAGCCTCTGGTGCAAAGAACGCCTGATCTGCAATACCGGTTGACTTCAAATAATCAACTGCCTTCTTAACGACACCTCGTGGGTCGCGTGAATAAGGAGTGTCATCTGTTGGATTGTGAACAGAGAAGATAATGACGAGAGTTTTTTCAAGCCGGAATGGGTCGATAAATGCTGATTCTGGTACCGGGAGCAACTTCATATCTGATTCATGGATTGATTGGAAACCACGAATCGATGATCCATCGAACATAAGGCCATCGGTAAAGACTGCTTCATCAAATGATTCAACTGGAACGTTGAAGTGATGCTGGATACCAGGAAGGTCGGTGAAGCGAACATCAACAAGCTTCACATCTTCCTTCTTGATGTATGCAAAAATTTCGGTCGAATTCTTAAACATAGTTACTCCCATTTAAGGCTAGTGATTGCCCAGCGAAATCGTCTTTGCGAGCTCAACTCTGAGTGCGCCTGATGGAGTGAAGGTTAGTTCCGATGCGTAAAAATGTCATATTCCCTGTGTTACAGCCGTGTTACATCACACTAGGCTTAAGCCCATGACTGAGCAGGCATATCCTCGGGTGAGCCAGGGCCGTCGCCTTGCGGGCATCACCATCGACTGGTTCGCCTGCTATGCGATAGCTCTTGGCTTCTTCGCCGGGTCAGGCACTTTGGCTGATCGAGTACCTAACGCTCGAATCCCGCTTCTTATCCTGCTCTTTGCCGAGTACTCGCTCCTGATCGCACTTACCGGAGCATCCTTTGGCCATCGATTAGTAGGGTTGAAGGTCGTTCGCTTTTCCGATGCTGGACCCGTCACTCCCGTGCAAGCACTTGTTAGAACTGCCCTCCTTATGCCATTGGTTACTGCAATTACCTTTGATGAAAACGGTCGAGGGATTAATGAGAGATTTTCCAATACCGTCTTGGTGCGTAGTAGGTAGTTGGTCCTGGTGTCGAAAATTGCTGCACTCCTGAAAGCATCTCACTTTGGTCCCACCGTACTTGTTACGACGATTGCTTTCTTCTTTGCCAGTTATTACTGGTGGGAAGGTCCGGCATATGTAATCGCATTTGGAGTATTCGTTGGTCAACTCATTGTCGGTTGGAGCAATGATTTATATGACTACCAGGATGATCTCTCGCACCAGCGGATGAAGAAGCCGCTAGTAGCCCAAACGATTTCTCTTCAAGAGCTTCGCAGCTGGACCTTCTGGATGATTCCATTCGCCTTTATCGCTAATCTCTTGGGCCCGTTGGGCATCGCAGGTGGACTGGTCTATATGTTGGGAATAGCCTGCGGGGTTGGTTACAACTTCTACTTTAAATTTACCGCGCTATCTCCACTTCCCTATGCAGTTGCATTTGCGGCGCTGCCTTCATGTATTGCGATATCGAAGGAGATTACGCCGCCACTGTGGATGTGGCTGGGTGGAGCAATCTTTGGTGTGGCGGCGCATTTCATCAATGTCTTAAAGGATATGAAGAAAGATCAACAAAGTGGAATTCGTGGCCTGCCGCAGCGAATAGGTAGCGTAGGTTCAATCATTACAGCTGGTGTTCTGATTGCTACCGGAGTGCTGCTTCTTCTCTACTCCCGCTAGGGCTTAACGAATCTTTATACCTTTTGGCATTGGGCCCTTTGGAATCGGCATAGAAAGACCGCCGACTGCCTTAAGGCGCGCACGAACTTCACGCATTTGATGGGCAGATAACTTCTTCGGAAGTTTGGTGACGTGCTTTTGTAACTTACGAATCGAAATTTGGCCGTCACCATCGCCCACGATAATTTCAGTAATAGGTACACCTGGAGCAAAGCGTTCAGCCTTCTTCTTTTCGTCTTGAATCATCTGGCGCACTGCAAAGCCGCCTTCACCGGTAAGAACAATTCCAGCACGGCCAACGCTGCGGTGGACCATATCTTGCTGGCGGTTGACTGCAACGGCAGGAGTAGTGGTCCAGCCTTTGCGAATTGCCATCAGCACACTGGCACCTGCGCCCATTTGCCCTTCAATATTTGAATAGGCAGCAGAACCGGCAACGCGCGTGAAGAGAAACATTGCGGCGAGTACAGCCACCGGAATTGTGACGAAGCCGCCATATACCGGGTGATCAAAAACAAATCCAAGAGTGATTCCAATTGCGAGAACAATGAGGAATGTTGCAATGAGGACGAGACCAATCCACGGCTTTACTGATTTGGTGACCGAATATGCATCACGAATCGTTTTAAAGCGAGGAGTCTTGATCTTGGCTTCTCTATTCTTATTTCTCTTAAACATGGGCGTTAGTTTAGGGGAGCGGGGGCGCTACCACCAAGACGGAGTGGTGCCCAGCGTTGACCTTGGTGTGAATCGGGATACTTCTGCTGCACCTCATAGAGCATTGCAATCATGGTTTCCCGCAGCAAACTCTCACTGGCTTCAACATCGCTCTGCTTATCAAAGTAGAGCGGCTCACCGAAGGCCACAGTGACGGGAAACTTCTCTCGACCCAGATTGCGTTTGACCTTCTTGGTCCATATTCGCTGCGAACCCCAGACAATGGTGGGAATAACAGGAACGCCAGCGGCCATTGCAAGTCGCACGGCGCCGGATTTCAATTCTTTTATTTCAAAGCTAACCGAGATAGTTCCTTCCGGAAATATGCCGACTATTTCCCCGGCACGAAGAGCACGAAGTGCTGCAACGAAAGATGCTGAGCCGCTACTTCGATCAACGCTGATATGGTGCATTCCACGCATGAGTGGGCCTGCTAATTTATTGTCGAAAACTTCTTTCTTGGCCATGAAGCGCACATAGCGACCGGTGGGCAGGGCGGCAGTTCCGGTCAGTGCGAAATCTAGATACCCCACGTGATTGATGGAAAGAATCGCTCCGCCACCGCGTGGGATGTGGTGAACGCCCTGAAAATCAAATCGAAGTCCTAAGTATTTCCAAAAAAGCTTGATTGCTACGACAACTGGTGGATAGACAAGATCAGCCACGCAGTGATCTCTTCTCCTGCGCTTGCTTATATAAGCGACCGGCACGATAAGAACTTCGCACGAGTGGACCGCTCATCACGCCACTGAAACCGATTTCTTCGGCTTCTTGTGCTAGTTCGACAAATTCATCAGGTTTGACCCATCGTTCAACTGGGTGATGCTTACTTGTGGGACGCAAGTACTGAGTAATGGTGATGAGGTCACATCCAGCTGCATGTAAATCTACGAGAGCTTGAGATATCTCTTCCCGAGTTTCACCTAGGCCAAGAATCAGGTTTGATTTTGTAATCAGACCAAAGTCCCGCGCTTGGGTAATGACATTGAGGGAACGCTCGTAGGTAAATGCTGGGCGAATTCTTTTGAAGATACGTGGAACTGTTTCGAGGTTGTGTGCGAAAACTTCAGGGCGCGTTTCAAATACTTCATTGAGAAGGATCGGATTTCCACTGAAATCAGGAGCAAGCATTTCCACACCGGTGCCAGGGTTGAGTTCATGCACCTTGCGAATAGTCTCGGCATAGAGCCAGGCGCCTTCATCTTCTAAATCATCACGAGTAACGCCGGTGATGGTGGCATATTTAAGGCCCATAGATTGCACAGACTCTGCAACTCGTCGTGGCTCATCTCGATCTAGTGGGTCAGGCTTGCCAGTATCGATATTGCAAAAGTCGCAACGACGAGTGCATTTCTCGCCGCCAATGAGAAATGTTGCCTCTTTATCTTCCCAACATTCAAAAATATTCGGACATGCTGCTTCTTGGCAGACGGTATGTAGACCTTCGGATGCGACAAGAGAACGTAGTCTTGTGTATTCAGGGCCCATGTTGGCGCGAGTCTTAATCCACTCCGGTTTACGCTCGATCGGGGTTTCGGTATTTCGAGCTTCAATGCGTAGCAGCTTGCGACCTTCAGGTGCGATTGTCATGCGCTCACCTTCATTAAATGTTGGCAGAGAATGTCTTCGACAACGGGTTGGACTTCAGCAATAGTAATGTCTCTACCCAATTCCTTTGCCATTGAGGTAACTTCGGCATCGTTAATCCCACAAGGAATGATCTTTGCGAAGGCCGATAGATCTGGGTTTACGTTCAACGCGCATCCATGCATTGTGACTCCTGATGCCACGCGGATTCCAATTGCAGCTATCTTGCGGGCACCGCGTGCATCTTCCACCCACACTCCAGATCTGCCTACGATGCGCTTACTTGCAATACCGAAGAAATCACAGACTTCAATGAGTCCGGCTTCGATCTCGCGCACGAAACCAACCAATTCATGTGGGTTGGCAAGTCGGACAATCGGGTAACCAACAAGCTGTCCGATTCCGTGCCAAGTAATTTTTCCACCACGATCGACATCAATGACGGGTGTGCCATCGGTTGGCTTCTCAGAATCCAAAGTCCTTCTGCCGGCGGTGTAGACCGATGGGTGCTCCACAATCAGCAGCGAATTTCCAGATAGTCCCTTGGTTACATCCAGATGAATTTTTCGTTGGAGTGTTAGCACCTGGTCGTAATCACGCGCACCAAGTCGCTGGATAGCGATGGGCGCTGCGGATAATTGCGACTCGAGGTCGGGGCTAACAACTGGCACGGGAACAGCCTAAAGGTAGGCTTGGGCTCTAGCGAATCACACATCCGCGTAAGCCCGAAAGGTCTGCCTATCTCTATGTCTATCAACGCTGCCCGCAAATCTCGTAAGCCTTTTGCTCTTGCAATGCTCGTCGTCATTATTTGGTTCGTCATCGCGGGCATCTTCGGGCCACTTTTCGGAAAACTGACCTCAGTTCAGGAGAATAACAACTCTTCATTCTTGCCAAAGGGTGCAGAAGCCACACAGGCATCTGAAGTTATTCAAACTTTTACTGATAAAGACTCCTTCAATTTGCCGGCCCTGGTTCTCTTTGAAGGCAAGACAACTCCAGAAAGTATCGCAAAGATTAATGAGCACATGCTTGGCGTCGGTGGACTCACTCTGGGCGAAACAGAGAAGAAGATCTCGGATTACCTAGCTCCAGATCAGGTCATTACTGTTTTTCCAGCCGAAGATGGTGAAGCCATCTTGGCAAATGTTCCACTAGATGGAAGCGCTATCGGTCAGGTTCTTCCCAATGACGAGCCGGTTTTGCCAGCAATTGTTGAGGCCCTTCGCGAAGACGTGAAGGAATTTGCAGAGGCTAACGGTGTCACTCACTACGTAACAGGGCCTGCTGGATTACTCGGTGATCTCTTCAAAGCATTTGGCGCAATCGATTCAGTTTTACTCTTGGCAACACTTGGAGTGGTGGCTGTAATTCTGATATTCGTCTATCGATCACCAATCCTTTGGATCATTCCTTTACTTTCATCTCTCTTCGCACTTTCCACCGCGGGTGGCATCATCTATCTTTTGGCAAAGAATGACATTATCGATGTTGATGGACAGTCGCAGGGAATTCTCTCTGTTTTGGTAATTGGCGCTGCCACAGATTATGCGCTGCTCTTGATTGCGCGTTACCGAGAAGAGTTGCATCATCATGAAAATCGCTTTGATGCGATGCGCGCTGCCTATAAAGGTGTGTGGGAACCTATCTTGGCCTCCGGTTCCACCGTTGCAATCTCGCTGATGGTTCTTCTCTTTAGCCAGTTAACCAATACGGCAAGCCTTGGTCCTATCGGAGCAATTGGAATTGTTGTTTCGATGTTCACGATTTTGACTCTGCTACCAGCTCTTATGCTGATCTTTGGTCGTTGGTTATTCTGGCCACGCGTGCCACATAATGACGGCGATGATCATGTGCTGGAAGGGATGTGGTCCAAGGTTGGAAACTCCATCGGGCGCAATCCACGCAGGTCATGGGTAGTAACGGGAGCAATTCTTCTTCTCTTTGCATTTGCTTCAACTACTCTGAAAACCGATGGATTAGGAACGGTAGATTCCTTTACCGGAAATCCTGAATCAGTTGTTGGTCAAAAGCTTCTGGAGAAGCACTTTCCGGGCGGCCAAGGTGATCCCACTCAAGTTGTGATCAGCGCAGACAAGATTGCGGCGGTAACAGCTGCAGTCAAGAACGCACCTGGAGTGACCGATGTTTCACCACAGTTAGATGGCTTCCCGGTTCCGGGTCAACCAGCACCTGCTGTGAAAATTGTTAACAATAAGGCGATATTGAATCTGACTCTGAATAAGGCACCAGATAGCGTCGAGGCAGGTAATGACATCCCAGAGATTCGACGCCTGGCAAAGGCGGCCGATTCCACGGCACTTGTTGGTGGAACCAGCGCGGTCTACTACGACGTCCGCCAGGCAAATGACCGTGATAACAAGACAATCATTCCAATCATCTTGATTGTCATAACCATCATTTTGGGTCTGCTCTTGCGAAGTATTCTAAGTGCCATAGTTCTTCTTGGAACCGTTGTCCTTTCATACTTTGCAACCTTGGGCGTATGCGCACTTGTCTTTAACCATATATTTGGTTTTGCCGGCGGTGATAATTCATTCCCATTGTTTGCATTTATCTTCCTGGTGGCCCTTGGAATCGACTACAACATATTCCTCATGACTCGTGTTCGGGAAGAGTCGGCGAAGATCGGAACACGGGCAGGTGTGATTAAGGGCGTAACTGTTACAGGAGCTGTCATCACATCTGCTGGAATAGTCCTTGCCGCTACCTTTGCCGTCCTTGGATTGCTACCGCTAGTGCCACTTGCTCAACTTGGTTTTGCCGTTGCATTTGGAGTACTGCTTGACACCATTATCGTTCGTTCGATCTTGGTGCCGGCACTCGTTCACGAAATCGGACCAAAAATCTGGTGGCCTTCAAAACTTCAAAATAAGTAAGCAATAATCACTTCGTGTCCGATAAACCTGTTGCCGTAATCGGGGCTGGCCTTGCCGGGCTCAGCGCTGCCATTACCTTGCAAGAGGCTGGACGTGAGGTTTTTATCTACGATGGCAGCGATCGTGTGGGTGGACGGGTAGCCACGGATTACATCGATGGATTCACACTCGATCGCGGCTTTCAACTCATTAATGCCAAGTATCCAGAACTCATTCGACTCGAAGTAATGAGTGAATTAGATTTCATCTTCGCACCACGCACTATCGATGTTTGCATAGGAGAGAAAAGAGTCGCACTAGGAGATCCGCGCAGTAGCCCTTTCGCTGGCCTAAATCCTGCAACTGGAAGTCTGATTCAGAAGCTCGGCTTTCTTACCTATCTTTTGCGCTCTGCCCGTGCCGGAAATTCTGTGGAAGATGAACTGCGCCACCTTGGAAATCTATATTCACGAGTTCTGAAGCCATTTCTCGCTGGAGTCTTTCTAACATCACCGGCATCGGTGAATGCAGTAATAGGAAAAGGATTGATTACATCTTTCATCTCTGGAAAACCTGGGCTACCAAGAAAAGGAGTGGGGGCACTCCCAGCTGCACTTGCCGCTCGTGTTCATAAGATTGAACTCAAGCATCACATTGATTCCTTATCGCAATTTGATAATCAGCAGGTAATTGTCGCCACAGATCTCACCACTGCCGCGCAGTTACTTGATATTGCAAATGTTCCAAAGCTTGCCGCTAGCACGACCTGGTATCACGAAGTACCGGAAGAACTCACCGCCTCTGCCCGCCTACTCGTTGATGGCGAAAACCGAGGCCCAGTAATTAATTCGATAGTGATCTCCAATCTGGCTTCGTCCTATTCAGCGCCCGGGCGTTCACTCTTGGCCAGTACGACGTTAGATTTCGCATCAGAGTCAGAGGTGCGTCGTCATCTTGCCATTATGTGGGCAGCGCACACAGGTGAATGGTCACTTATTGCTAAATACGATATTCCTAAGTCCTTACCTATTTTTGCAATCGGCAATCAGAGCGCAGCATCATCGCAAGTATCTGAGAATGTTTATGTGGCGGGGGATTACCGAACAGCACCTTCACAAAATGGAGCGCTCTTATCAGGCCGTCTTGCGGCGCAGGAGTTACTCCTCGACCAGCGCCGATAGCGCAGTAGTGATGTGTGGGTAATCCCAAGTAAAGCCCGCTTCGGTAAGAACGTGTGGAGTGACCTTCTTGCTTCCCAGGATTTCACTTGAGAAACCACCGAGTGCTAACTTCAAGGTAAATGCTGGGGCAGGAAAGAGTGCGGGACGGTGCATCGCGCGAGCAAGTGCTGCAGTGAATTCTTGGTTTGTCACTGGGTTAGGTGAGGTGAGGTTGACCGGACCTGAAACAGGATTCTCTAGTAAGAAAGTGATGGCGCGAATTAGATCGTGCAAGGTGATCCAAGACCACCATTGCTTACCGTTACCAAGTTTTCCACCCAGACCTAAACGAAATAGTGGCAACATCTTGCCTAGCGCACCGCCTGTGGGATCAAGAACTAAACCAGTGCGAATCTTTACCGTGCGCACTCCTGTCGCAAGATCTGCTGCGCCTTCCCACTCGCGACAGACAGCAGCGAGAAAATCATCACCAACACGATCGCTTTCAACTACGGCGCGGTTTCCCGATTCGCCATACCAGCCGATAGCACTGGCTGAAATAAAGACTTGCGGCTTTACTTCGGTCACGGCATTTGCAATTGCAGTTGTTCCAAGAAGTCGTGAGTTAAGAATTTCCGATCTATATTTCTTGCTCCAGCGCCTGTCACCAACGCCAACTCCTGCCAGGTGAATCACCGCATCGACCCCGCGCAGTGCTTCAATATCTACATATCCACTCTTGGGATCCCACTGAATCTCATCTTGCGCAACAACTGCCCGGCGCACAAGACGCTGCACGGTATGGCCTTCACTCTTAAGATAACCAACAAGTGCGGTTCCGATAAGACCGGAAGCGCCAGTGATTGCGATGCGTTGTGGAACTGACATCTATTAGAGACCTAGATCTGATTCGAAGGATCCGCCTTCTAGACGCTCTTTGAGTGTTACCAAGAAGCGAGCAGCATCTGCGCCGTCAACAACTCGGTGATCATAGGAAAGTGCAAGGTAGACCATGGAGCGGATCGCAATTGTTTCCCCGCCATCTTCACCCTTTACAACCATTGGGCGCTTCACGATTGCACCTAACCCAAGGATTGCAACCTGTGGTTGGTTAATGATGGGTGTGTCAAAGAGCGCACCGCGTGAACCGGTATTGGTAAGTGTAAATGTTCCCCCACCTAATTCATCTGGAGTGACCTTATTATCACGTGTGCGCGCTGCAAGATCGGCAATCTTTCGTGCAACCCCGCCCATATTGAGATCGCCCGCATTATGAATGACTGGGACTAAGAGACCACGTTCAGTATCAACTGCAATAGCTAGGTGTTCTGCGCCGTGGTAAATAATCTGGTCACCTTCGACAGATGAATTAAGAACAGGATGCTGTTTGAGGGCTTCACATACGGCAACGGCAAAGAACGGCATAAATGAAAGCTTGACTCCCTCACGAGCTTCGAATGTGGCCTTTGATTTATCACGCAAGCGCGCGATCTTTGTGACATCCACTTCAATCACTGTGGTCAATTGTGCTGAAACTTGTAGGGATTCGACCATGCGGGCTGCAATTACTTTACGCAAGCGAGACATAGTCACTGTTGTTCCACGAAGTGCAGATGCGGCAATTGGCGCCGATGTTCGCACTGGCGCCGAAGCAGCAGGTGCTGCCGCAACTGGCGCAGCAGGTGCGTTCTTTGGAGCAAGAGCTTCAATATCTTCTTTACGAATTCTTCCGCCTATACCTGTTCCCTTTACGGAAGCAAGATTTACACCAAGATCATTAGCGAGTTTGCGCACGATCGGAGTGACATAGGCATCTGTGGGTTGTGAAACAGGAGCTGGCGCGACAGGTGTTGGCGCAACTGGCGCAACTTGAGTAATTACAGGTGCAGCAACCGGCGCCGGAGCCGCAACTACTGGAGCAGGTGCGGCAGGTGCTGGAGTTGCAACTGGTGCTGGTGCGCCACCTTGAACTCCGATAAGGCCTAGACGCGCACCGACTGCAACAGTTGTATCCACTGCTACATCAATAGCTAACAAAATTCCTGCTACAGGTGATGGAATTTCAGTATCGACTTTATCTGTAGAAACTTCAAGTAGTGCTTCATCTACTGCGACAGCATCACCAATGTTCTTAAGCCAACGTGTGACAGTTCCTTCACTCACTGATTCACCGAGAGCGGGCATTGAAATCACTGTTCCGCCAGCACTTGCAGAAGATGGTGTTGGTGCAGCAGCAGCTACTACTGGTGCAACAGGAGGGGGAGTTGGTGCTGCAACCGGTGCTGCTGCAACAGGTGCAGGTGTGCTCGCTCCAGCTTGTGCAATAACAGCTAACTCTGCACCGACTAAAACAGTCTGATCTACGCCAACCAGAATCTTGGTGAGAACACCTGCAACAGGTGAAGGAATTTCGGTATCGACTTTATCTGTGGAAACTTCTAGGAGCGGCTCATCAACTGCAACGACGTCGCCTTCATTCTTGAGCCAACGTGTGACGGTGCCTTCACTAACGCTCTCTCCGAGAGCTGGCATTGTTACTGAGAATGACATAATTATTTTCTCCTCTTACTTAACCGTGTGAGTGAAGTGCTTTGCCTGCCAGTGCCATATGAGCTTCGCCCATAGCCTCTGACATTGTTGGATGTGCATGTAGAAGAGAAGAAACATCATCTGCAGTTGCTTCCCAGTTAAAGATTAATTGTGCTTCCGCTAGCAATTCACCGACGCGAGCACCCACCATATGAATACCTAAGATAGGGCCGTTCTTCTGCGCCACAAGTTTGATGGATCCGGCAGTCTTAAGAATCTGTGCTTTACCATTTCCAGCTAAGTTGTAATCGAGCTCGACAACGTCGTGTCCACGTTCTTTGGCAATCTTGGTTGAGAGACCAACGGATGCAACCTCAGGCTCGGAATAGGTAACGCGTGGAACACCATCGTAATTAATTGGTCGAGGATTTAGGCCAGCAATTGTTTCGGCAACGAGAATTCCTTCTTGGAATCCAACATGTGCAAGTTGAAGAGTAGGAATGATGTCTCCTACTGCGAAAATTCCAGGAATATTTGTGCGGCAATGGTCATCGACGGTGATATATCCACGATCCATGGCGATACCAACTTCTTGATATCCCACACCATCAGTGACCGGACCACGGCCCACAGAGACTAGGAGAACGTCGGCTGAAAATTCGCGACCATCTTCTAAGGTGACAGTTACTCCCTTGGCATCAACGCGATGAGATTTAAATCGGACTCCAAGTTCAAAGTTGATGCCACGCTTACGGAAAGCGCGCTCGAGTAGCTTGCTCGAGGACTCATCCTCTAGTGCAACTAGATGCGGCAGACCTTCAATGATTGTGACATCAGAACCAAATGATTTCCAGACTGATGCAAACTCGCAACCGATAACTCCGCCACCAAGAACGATTACGCTCTTAGGAACATAATCCATTGATGTGCCATGATCAGAGGTGATGACCTGCTTGCCATCGATTTCTAATCCCGGCAGCGTGCGGGCATATGAACCGGTAGCAAGGACAATATTTTTACCAACATACTGGGTACCATTAACATCGACTGTGTTATTTGAAACTAGGCGACCAGTTCCTTCAACAAAAGTAATGCCACGTGATTTAACGAGACCTTGTAAACCTTTATAGAGACCGGCAATAACTCCATCTTTATAGGAGTTCACTCCACCCATATCGATTGAGTTAAATGTTGCATTGACTCCAAATTGCGCTGATTCGCGAGCGCTATCTGCAACTTCACCTGCATGAAGCAGCGCCTTGGTTGGAATACATCCGCGGTGTAGACAAGTACCGCCAACCTTGTCTTTCTCGATCAATGCCACGGTTAAGCCGAGTTGTGCACCTCGAAGGGCTGCTGCGTAACCGCCGCTGCCTCCACCAAGAACTACAAGATCAAAATCCGACACAGAATGACTCCTTTAGGCCTGCTCAACTCTAGCTTCCAACAGGGGTTATCTTGCCAGCCTTAGTCGCCTAAGGCTAAATCGTCAGAAATGAGCTATTGGCCTCGCGCCAATTCGACCAATGACCGCAGCGCGATACCAGTGCCTCCCACAGGGGTATAGCCATGCGGCGCACCTTCATTAAATGCCGGGCCGGCAATATCTAGATGCAGCCACGGAAGATCTTCGCTGACAAACTCCTTCAGAAATAATCCTGCGACCAGCATGCCTCCCATGCGATCTCCGATGTTGGCCATATCGGCAACCGGGGAGTCAAGTGATGCACGTAACTCAACCGGAAGTGGCATTGGCCAGAAAGATTCGCCGGCAACTTCGGTCGCTTTCAAAAAGGTAGCTGAGAACTCTTCATTGTTAGTCATGACCGCACTGGTGCGAGTGCCGAGTGCAACAACTTGGGCGCCAGTAAGGGTTGCAACATCAATGATTCCATCGAGGTCGCTGGTCTCTTGTGCCTTCACCAGCGCATCGGCCAACACTAAGCGACCCTCGGCATCAGGGTTGAGAACTTCCACAGTCTTACCACCATAGATGGTGATGACATCACTGGGTCTGGTCGCATTCTCACTCACCATGTTTTCCGCAAGTGGCGCCCATGTCTCGATAGTTACCGGCAACTTAAGTAAAGCAATGGCAATTGTGGCTGCACATACCGCCGCCGCCCCACTCATATCTGACTTCATCGCCTCCATACCGAGGGCAGGCTTAAGCGCCAACCCACCAGTGTCGAAGGTAATTCCTTTTCCGACAAAGGCATACTTCTTCTGTGAAGTCACACCCTTTGGGGTGTAGGTGATATTCAGCAGCCGTGGTGGATTAACCGATCCTTGACCGACGGCGGTGATGCCACCGAAACCTTTAGATTTTAATTGTGCATCGCTGGTGACAGAGACCTTCAAACCAATAGATGAACCACCGGCGGCTTTTACGGCGTCGTTGATTGCGGTGCAGAAACTATCCGGTGTGAGGTGACTTGGGGGAGTATTGATTAAATCGCGCACCAGGTTTGTATAAGTAGCAATCACTTCTGCCGAGCGGGCAGCTTCTTTTGCCGCTGGAGTTGCCGCCAGGAGTGAGAAGAGCGTGATGCTTTTTAGGGGAGTCTTCTGTGCATCTTTCGTTGTTCCTCTAAATGAATCGAAGAGATAGCTGCCAAGTCCAGCTCCTTCTGCAATAGCGGTCAGGCTGCGAACATCCTTTGCCGGAAGTGCGAAGGTGGCACTTGCATGGCCCGATAGCGAACGAGCTGCGGCACCGGCTGCCCGACGTAATACTTCTGAATCATAGGATGTCGAAACTTTGCCAAGTCCGGTGAAGACAATCAAACGAGTGGAAATGCCGGCAACCTTAATTACTTCATCGGCCTTACCTGTTGCACCCAAATCACTCAGGGCTTGAAGAAGAGGTTTGGTATCAAATGGCAAGTCACCAGATTCAATCTGAAATGAAGCTTTGGCGCTCTTGCCTGTTTTTGTGGCAAGACCAACAACTAATACATCATCCTTCACGATTCCGTCGGTGAGGCGGATAGTTGTCATAAATTGCTCCTTCGATCGTCTCGCCCATTTTTTTAATGATGGCGATACAGAGTTCCGATGTCGGGTAAGTGTAAGTTGACATCGTGAAAAACTCACCTTTGCATCAGAAACATATCGAGCTGCAAGCCAAGATGGCTGACTTTGGTGGATGGCTGATGCCTATTGAATACCCCGGCGCTGGTGTGCTTGCAGAGCATAAGGCGGTGCGTGAGCGGGTTGGGCTATTTGACGTTTCTCATCTTGGCAAGGCCAGTGTGACTGGATCCGGGTCTCTGGAATTTCTTAATTCGATGTTCACCAACGACCTCACCAGAATCACTGATGGTAAGGCCCAGTACACCCTGCTCTGCAACGATGATGGTGGAGTCGTTGATGACCTGATTGCGTATAGGAATAGCGATGAAGATTTCTTCTTAATCCCTAATGCCTCGAACACGGCCGATGTGGTGCGAGTTCTGCAATCGCAAGCTCCCCAGGAAATATCGGTAACCAATCTTCATGAAGAGTTTGCGGTGCTGGCGCTACAAGGACCCGATGCGCGCGCCGTTATTCAAAGTTTGGGCCTTAATCCGACGATGGATTACATGGCATTTACTAATGTCAGCATTGGCGGCTGTCAGGTAATTCTCTGTAGAACTGGATACACCGGTGAACATGGATATGAAATCGTTCCGGATTGGGATGATGCATCAGTGGTTTGGGATGTACTAGTACAAGCCATGAAAGCATTCGGTGGCGAAATATGTGGCCTTGGATCCAGAGATACCTTGCGTACCGAGATGGGTTATCCATTGCACGGTCATGAATTGACACTTGGCATCACTCCATTTCAGGCAAGTGCTGGATGGGCAATTGGATGGAAGAAAGAGAATTTCCGAGGCGCCGGCACCTTACGCAGTCAACGCGAAGAAGGCGCGGTGCGCACACTGCGCGCTCTTAAATCAAATGATCGCGGCATTCCACGTGCCGGTATGTTGGTGAAGAATTCGCAAGGCGTTGAGGTAGGAGTCATCACAAGCGGAACCTTTTCCCCATCGCTCAAAGTTGGCATTGCACTTGCCCTCATTGATCCGGGATTTATCGAGGGCGATGAATTAGAGATAGATGTGCGAGGCCGCACATCCTGGGCAACTATTGTTTCGTTGCCATTTTCCCCATCGCACGTTCGCTAGCGGTTAAGTTCCTAAATTCAATCGGTGTTAGAAATGCCGCACGAGTATGGGCTCGCCGCAGCGCCCCAAGTACTGGCGCACCTGTCAAAATTATAAGAACCGAAGTAAATATCGCCCGAGGAATATCCCAGGCCAGTGCTGATAAGAAGTGATAACTGAGGAAGTCATTTAGATTCTCAAGTATCGGTGCACCTGCGGTAAATGAAAGCTGGGAATCGACGCCCAAATACCAGGGCCAGAACTGCAGATCCATGGCGATGCCAAAGAATTCGGCGGCGAGAATTCCATAAAGGATAAGCAGAGCAATTTCATTCTTTCCTCGCACGCTGCGTGGGATTAATCCAACCCCCAGCCCAATCCAAGCAGCGGCAAAACATTGGTAGGCAAGCCACGGCCCCGTTCCTCCCGTAATGAGCGCCGATAGCAACATGGAAATTGCGCCAAGTAAGAATCCAAATGATGGACCAAAGACTCGCGCACTTAAGATCAGTAGAAACCACATAGGCTCAATACCTACCGCTCCCGTTCCAAGGGGGCGCAGTGCGGCAACGAGGGCAGAAAGCAGAGCAAGGAGCGCTACTGATTTTGCATCGAGTGAACCATTGCTGACACTGATTAGAAAGAGCGCTAGTGCAAGCGGAGTTGCGCAGAGGAATATCCATTGTGGGTGAGCCACCTGAGTGGAGATGAGAAATGGCCAGAGAAAACCAAGTAGGCCGACTGCACTGGTGATCAGCAGAACCAATAAATGCACCTTCGAAAAGGTAAGAATGTTCTTAGTTCTCATGAGTTTTCCCTCAACGCGGCAACCACATGATCAACTGTGAGCCAAGGTTGCGGCGACATAATCTTGGCGACCTGGGGCGCAAAGGCTGGCGAGCTAAGTAAGACATCCAGGGTAGAACCGTCGGCCACTATTTCACCCTCTGCTAAGAAGATGACGCGATCTGCCAATTCGGCCACAAGTTCAACGTCGTGCGTAGCAAGCAGGACCGGGTTATTCAGTTTTGTTGCATACTCTTTGAGTGCAAGAGTAAAGAGGGCTTTTGCTTGATAATCCAAGCCTCGTGTGGGCTCGTCGAGAATGAGAAGCTTGGGATTTCCAGAAAGCACAATGCTCAGAACAAGTGCTAACCGCTGTCCTTCAGAGAGATCGTGCGGATGCGCGTGTTCAGAGATTGCCGGAACAAGTCTGTTTAGGAAAGAGAAGGTGGTCCCTGGAGATAGGCCAGCTTGGGTATCGGCCTGGGTGCACTCTTCTTTCACGCTCTGGCCATAGAGCAAATCAGCCGGTTCTTGTGGCACATAACCAATCGTTTGTCGCCTTTGGCTTCCGGCAAGCTCTGCCGGATTGCCACCATAAACCCGCACAGTGCCGGCATTGGGTTTGAGAACTCCCACAATCGCTTCTAGAAGTGAACTCTTTCCTGCACCATTGCGCCCCATTAGAGCGACGATTTCTCCCTGGCCGATAACGGTAGAAATTCTATGCAGCGCAATATCACTGCCATATTGAATATGAAGAGAGTTCACTTCGATAACTGGTGAAGTACTTGCACGTGAATGCGTCTCAGCATTGATTTCGATGTTTCGAACATCGGAAGTTAATCGACGCACTTCTCGCACACTGGTGCCAAACTCACTTAAGTTCAGAGCGCGCGCAAGTCGGATAATCGGTGGGACGAGGGTGGATTTCTCTAATATCTCCTCCGCGCTACCAATAGAGGTCTCGCCATCACTTTCGATATAGATGATTCGATCTACGAATTGGATAACTCGCTCCAAGCGATGCTCGGCAATAATTACGGTGACGCTCAAATCGTGCACGAGGCGATGCAACACAGAGAGAACCTCCTCAGCCGCTATGGGGTCCAGCGCACTGGTGGGTTCATCAAGTACCAATACTTTTGGATGCATCACCAGAGCCGATGCGATAGCAACGCGCTGTTGTTCGCCACCACTAAGAGAGCTAATAGTTCTATTTCGCACTGAATTCAGACTGAGTAGATCCAGGACTTCTTCCACACGCTTTCGCATTACATCAGGTGCGAAATTCAAGGCTTCCATGCCAAAGGCAATCTCTTCTTCCACAATATCTGTCACAAAGCCATTAATAGGATTTTGACCGACTATTCCCACCAAGTGAGCGAGGGAGCCTGGCTTCACCTCTCGTGTGGAAATTCCATCGACGGTAATATCACCTGCGAGAATTCCACCTGTGTGATGGGGGACCAGTCCATTGATCAGGCGCAGCAGTGAAGATTTTCCAGAGCCTGTCTGCCCCATGACCAAGACCATTTCACCTTCCTGAATCTGGCAGGTGAGATCTTCTAAGACTGTCTTTGTAGAGTGCGGATAGATGAGTGAGACATTGGAAAAGGTAATCACGATGCGACCATCACAGTTGCAGCGGCAACGGCAGTTAACACAAAGTAAAAATCACGAGCAAGCCAGGGTGCGGGGCGATAGCGAGATCTCCTGCGGCTTACACCGTAACCACGTGAATCCATTGATTGCGCTAGCTGCAATGAGCGAGTGAGAGTTTCCTCCAGTAGCGGAAGGGCGATCGAGCGCAAGGAAACTTTCTCCATGCCTCTCATCTGTTGCGCTCTTCTTATTCGCTTCACACTGTGGGCAAGTTGCGGAAAGACAGATGTTGCAATCACGAGAGTGATACCGATTTCATAGATGAATACGGGCAGCACCCGCAGCAATTTGTGTGGGCTGGTCAGAGCTGATGCCGCTCCGAAGAGTGCAATCATCGACGCGATAATGACACCTTCGTGAACCGATGAAGAGAGTCGTTCCAGCGTTACTGCGCCACCGATACGAATTCCTGGCATCCAGGACGGTAATTCCAGAATTGGAATTCGAAAGAGTTCGGTTCCTGGGATGGGGACACCGATGAGTACTCCGATGAGTGCACGCAACGCAATGATGAAAACTCCGATTCGAAGTGACCACCAAAAGGTTGCATTCCAAGGAGAGCCATCTCTTCGCAGGTAGACCACTAAAGCCGCTACACCCACTGTGGCAAGTGCCACCCAGGTGTTATCTAAAGCCACGATTCCGATTGAGAGAACCAGCGACCAGACCCACATGGTGAGCGGGTGTAGCGGTTTTGTCATAAGTATTTCTATTTACTTCTTTAGAAGTGCAGCCGGAGTTTTGACCTCCACGCCACATTCCTTCTTTGGATATCCGTTAAAGCCGCAGATCAGCCCAGATTTATCTGCGCGGACTTTGACTACCTGCCCCAATACATCGATACCTTGTGAACTCATTGCAGTTGTGACACAGCGAGTAATTGTCTTCTGCACCATTTCACCAGCGGGTGCGTATGCCTTGTTTCCAAAGTCAACTACGAGTGCGATGCGCTTTTTTCCAGAGGTTGGCTTCGTGTTTGCGCAGATTGTCGCAAAATTAGCCTTCACTGAAGGTGCAACAGATGGAATGTCATCGTTACTAAATACGAAAGACCATCCTTCAACTGCGCCATCTTTGATATCGACAGTTGGCCCTGTCATTGCAGCGGTCCAGGTAGTGGCTCCTGGTGCTGCTTGGAAGTAACCCCAATAGCGGTAGCCCTTAGTAGCTGCGTTGGAGGGTGCCATTGAAATGGCCTGAGCTGCGATCACGATGATCGCGATGAGTGTTGCTGTTCTATTGTGCTTCATGTACTGGAGTCTCCTGTGTATGAGAGTCTCACAGGGGTAGCTCGCAAGCGCTAAGCACGGGTGGCCTAGTAACCGTTGGACTACACCCCGCAAACCTCGGCGGGTGTTGGTCTATTGCAAATATCTGAGTGGGTAATCCGACTTGATTAGAAGGTAAATCTTCTGCTCTTACGGTTGCGGGTCAGCGTCGGATTTGCACCGAACTTCCCCCACGGAGATATCTATTAAGTTGTGGTCGAACCAAACCATAAGTGATGACCATTGGCAACAAGCCACGCAAGGACTTAAGGTACGCCACATGGAATATAGACGCCTCGGAAGTTCAGGAATGTATGTCTCAGAGATTGCTTATGGAAACTGGGTCACTCATGGCTCCCAGGTTGAATCTGAAGCAGCGGCAAAGTGCGTGAAGGCAGCACTCGATTGCGGAATCACCACATTTGATACCGCCGATGTCTATGCCGGCACCAAGGCCGAAGTTATTTTAGGTAAAGCGCTGAAAGGCGTGCGCCGGGAATCCTACGAGCTACTTACTAAGGTCTACTGGCCCACTGGTCCTGGAAAAAATGATCGTGGACTATCTCGTAAACACATTATGGAATCCTGTAATGCTTCACTGAAGCGTCTAAAAACGGATTACATCGACCTTTATCAGGCACATCGTTTTGATGTGGAGACACCACTAGAGGAAACCTTAAGTGCCTTTGATGATCTCATTCGTCAGGGCAAAGTTCATTACATTGGCTTCTCGGAATGGACCGCTCCCCAAATAGCGCAGGCACTAGCGATTCAAGATGCGCGTGGATATAACCGATTCGTCTCCAGCCAGCCGCAATATTCAGCGTTATGGCGTGTCATCGAAGCGCAAGTTGTTCCACTTTCCAAGAAAGAGGGCATTGGTCAGATTGTCTGGTCACCGATGGCGCAAGGAGTTCTCACCGGTAAATACCTACCGGGTGTGAAGCCACCGGCTGGTTCTCGCGCAACAGATAAGAAGAGCGGGGCGGGCTTTATCTCAGCATTTATGAAAGATGAAATTCTCGTCGCTGTGCAAAACCTCAAACCAATCGCAGCCGATCATGATTTAACAACTTCGCAGTTAGCCCTGGCCTGGGTGCTGCAGAACGAGAATGTCTCCTCTGCAATTATGGGCGCCACCAAACCTGCGCAGGTGAGAGAGAACGTAAAAGCATCGGGAGTGAAGCTATCGCAAGAGGTCATGGCAGCTATCGATAAAATCCTGGGGGATTTGCCGGAACGCAGCGCCGATATGGATAAGACTCCACGACCACGCGCTTAATTAAAAGCTTAGAAAGAGTCTCCGCGCTTGATTGCTGGCTTGGGTGTGCGCATTCTGCGCATCTGAGTTGAACGAAGCCAGCCATACATGCCAATGCCTTTAAGTTCTGAGCCCGGAAACTTCTCGGTGACTACCTTCTTCAAGGTGCGGCTTAAGAAGAATCCATCAACTACTGATGTTAAAAGCACGGCATACATAATGAAGATACTTCCAAGTTGGAAGAGCCTAGAAGGAATCAAAGTAAGGACTAGAACGAAGAAGATGATTGGCAGGAAGTATTCGCCAACCGAGCGCCTGGAATCCACATAGTTACGAACAAATCTCTTAACCGGTCCCTTATCGCGAGATGGAAGTGCGCTCTCATCACCACGAAGGTAGGCGGCTCGTTGTGCTACGCGCGCCGCGCGCGATGCTTCTTTCGCGCGAGCTTTTTCGGCCTTAGTCGAAGCAGGTGCAAGGGAGGAAACTTTGCGTGCAGCTTCTGCCTCTTTGCGCTTAGGAGTAGGGCGACCTTTTTTATCGTCTGTTGATTCAGTCATGGGCGCAACTATAGAGCGAGCATCTGCTCTAGAGCCAACTTTGCGTACTTTGCTACGCGTGGATCGACCTTAATCTCATTAACAACGTGGCCGGCAATGATGGACTCCATTGACCAGACCAGGTGTGGCAGGTCAATTCGATTCATAGTTGAGCAGTAGCAGACTGTCTTGTCGAGAAATACAACTTCCTTATCTGGATTATTGGCAGCTAACCTGGAGACCAAATTCAACTCGGTGCCGACAGCCCACTTACTACCAGGAGCTGATTGCGAAACAATCTGGATAATCTTTTCGGTACTTCCAACAACATCTGCCTCCGAGACCACCTCGTATTGGCACTCTGGATGGACGATTACTTGCACACCGGGAACCCGCGTGCGAACTTCATGGATAGATTCGCGGGTAAAGCGGCCATGAACTGAACAATGTCCACGCCACAAAATCATCTTTGCCCCACGGATTTCATCCTCAGTAAGGCCGCCCATGGGTTTCCATGGATTCCAGAGCACGCAATCTTCCAGTGATAAGCCAAGGGATAAGACGGCAGTGTTGCGCCCTAAATGTTGATCAGGCATAAACAAGACTTTCTCAGATTTAGCAAAGGCCCACTCCAGTGATTTCTGGGCATTTGATGAAGTGCAAATTGTTCCACCATGCTCGCCGGTGAAACTCTTGATTGCAGCAGATGAGTTCATATATGTCACTGGCGTCGTGCTAGCTGCCACACCTAACTTCTCCAGATCTTTCCAACATTGACTAACTTGATTTGCAGTGGCCATATCTGCCATTGAGCAACCAGCGGCCAAGTCAGGAAGTATGACTCGCTGTGTGGGGCTCGTGAGAATGTCGGCGCTCTCTGCCATGAAATGAACACCACAGAAGAATATGAATTCGGCGGAACTTTGTTGGGCAGCCTCTTGTGCCAGCTTAAATGAATCACCGGTGATATCGGCAAATCGAATTACTTCATCTCGTTGATAGTGGTGGCCAAGAATGAGGGCGCGATCACCTAAAGTGGCTCGAGCAGCTATCGCTCTATCAACCAGGGTCGGATCACTTGCTGCTGGTAGCTCACCCGAGCAGGAGACACCCCGTTCCGAGGCGAGGTCCTGACCCTGGCCTAAGACAAGGAGTTCTGAGAGTGAGATAGACACGGGAGTATTGTCATCTCTTTCGGTTAGCCACGGCAACCCGGCGCGAGTATTCTTAGCCACATGACTACTGAAATGACTTCAACTCCTGTCGATATTACATCTGGCATCAAACTTACCGATGTCGCTGCCGCAAAGGTTTCCGCCCTGCTGGCTCAAGAAGGTCGCGATGACCTCTACCTTCGTGTGGCAGTTCAACCAGGTGGCTGCTCTGGTCTTAAGTACCAGCTCTACTTCGATGATCGCGCCCAAGATGGCGATATTGCTCGTGAATTCGGTAGCGTCAAAGTTGTCGTAGACAAGATGAGTGATCCATATTTGATGGGCGCTTCAATTGATTTTGTAGACACAATCGAAAAGCAGGGCTTCACAATTGATAACCCAAATGCGCAAGGTTCATGCGCATGCGGCGATTCATTTAACTAATCTCTTCGATTACTTCTCTCCTTTTGGATAGATTGCGCCTATGAAGATCGGCGTTGCGGGATCTGTTGGTCTAGATCACATCATGACCTTTCCCGGAAAGTTCACAGACTCACTTGTGGCTGGCTCTCTTGAAAAGGTTTCGCTCTCATTCTTAGTTGATGGACTAGATGTCCGGCGCGGGGGATGCGCTGCCAATATTGCATTTGGGCTTGGTGTTCTGGGGCTTAACCCAATCTTGATCGCCGCAGTAGGTAAAGATTTTGCTGAATACGATGCCTGGCTGACACGTCACGGCGTGGACACATCACACGCCCTTGTCTCCACCGAGCAACACACAGCTCACTTCACGGTCACAACTGATACTGAGTTAAACCAGATTGCATCATTTTATCCCGGTGCTATGTCGGAGGCTCGAAATATCCAATTGAAGCCAATCATCGACAAGGTAGGGAAACTCGACATCCTGGTTGTTTCACCTGATGATCCCGAGGCGATGCTGCGCCACACAGAGGTGGCACTTTCGTTGGGAATCGCAGTTGCGGCAGATCCTTCGCAACAGATGGCGCGCATGAGCGGGGAAGAAATCAAGAAACTTATTGATGGCGCCACCTATCTTTTTATGAACGAGTATGAGTTGGCACTTGCGATTCAAAAGACTGGCTGGAGTGATCAGGAAATTTTGCAGCGCGTGAAATATCGGATTGTCACGCTCGGGTCAGAAGGTGCCCGGGTGGAAAGTGTTGCTGGCACTTTCATTAAAGTTGGATGCGCCAAAGAGAAAGCGAAAGTTGACCCAACAGGTGTGGGTGATTCATTTAGATCTGGCTTTGTGGCTGGACTTGCATGGGGGCTATCACTTGAAAGATGCGCCCAGCTTGGTTCCATGATTGCTACCTACGTTATTGAAACTACCGGGACCCAGGAATATCGATTTACCAGCGCTGAATTCCTTGCTCGCTTCAAAGATGCTTATGGAGATCAAGCAGCGAGTGAGATTGCAAGTCACCTTGCTGCTTAAGAAGTAATTTCGATAAGTGCTTTCGTTAAGGCCGCAATATCATCACGAGTCATCCCAGATTTCAGGGTGATGAGCAGATGTCCATCAGTTGGATAACCCATTGCAGCTAGTACATGGCTCGGCTGTAAATCTGCGGGGGAGCAAGCAGAACCTGAATCCACATCAATTGCGCGGGCAGATAATTCGCGAACTAAATGTTCGCCATTAATGCCATCAACGACGATTGAGAAAATGTTGGGAAGACTAGGTGCTTCTGGGGCAACCACGCGCACGCCGGGAATAGCAGCTAAAGCAGAGAGTGCGAATTCGCGCATGGCGGGGTCTTCGGGTGTGAAGTTCTCCAGTGCAACGGAAGCTGCTATCAATAAGGGAAGTGAATAAGTTCCGGGAGATTTAATCGGTGCAATGCGTGGCAATGGATATGCGTATTGACTTTGATTATTAATCGCAAGAATGGCTAAACCCCCAGGGCCATGCCAGGACCGGGCATCGAAGAGAGCGGTATCCCAATGGTCAGGCAGGTGAACTCTGGCACCGGATGAGGTGGCATCGATTGCCACAAATTGCGATAGCCCAGCAAGTGCCTCTGAATCTTGCACAACTCCGGTCTCACCATTAGCTAATTGCAATGAGAGCACGGAGCCGGGTGGAATCTGCGAAGAATTGATTGCTCCCGCTTCATCGACCTGTAGTTCTGCAATCGCCCCGCGATGAGATCTTGCTAACGCCCTGATCTTTCCTTTGTCGGTAGCCGAATATGCAAAGGTGAGGTCATCACGTAGCAGCCCGGCAATGGCCAAGTAGTGACCTAGCGCGGGTTCGCCAAGTACTTCTATGGAATCTGCCGGTAGCTGCAAATGTTCAGCGATATTTTCTAGGGCCTGATTATGCAAAATTGCGGCGCGAGCCGATGACTGCGAAAGCTTCTTCGGATCAGCCCAGCCTTGGTCGAAGGCGGCCAGCAGGGCGCTACGAACCACCTCGGCAAGAGGTGACTCTGCGGTGAAATTTCCTGTGACACGAACCACCGGATGAACGCTACTCGCTCGAATGGTTGCATGCACTTCGCGCCACTATCCTTTACCCATGTCTTCCGACGCACCACGCAATTGGCGCCCATTTCGGGTAGCCGCAGCGATACTTCCGGCGCTATTCGTACTCAGCGGCTGCTCTTTTGATCTCAAAAATGTATCTGGCATGGGATTTCCTAAGAACGCATCGAGTGTCAATGATATTTCACTCTCGCTCTGGCAAGGTTCATGGATTGCAGCCGGTGTTGTTGGAGTCTTCACTCTCATTTTGATTCTTTGGCCAGCGGTTTTCCATAGAGCTCATGCAAGTAAGGGTGAATTTCCGAAGCAGACTCAATACAACATTCCGGTTGAAATTCTCTACACGGTCATCCCGTTCATTATCGTGGCGGTGCTTTTCTACTTCACCGTCATTAAAGAAAATAAAATTGTAGATAAGACAACACCGGTCAAGCATGAAATTTCGGTCAATGGATTCCAATGGTCGTGGCAATTTGAATACCCAGCAGCTGGCGAGGATGCAGTCGTTACCGGAACACCAGCAGCTCCTCCTACGCTCTATCTTCCACAAGGCGAGAGCGTGCGCTTGACTCTCAATTCCAGCGATGTCGTCCATGGATTTTGGATTCCAGCATTCATGATTCAAATGCAGAACCTGCCGGGTGAGACAAATCAATTGCAATTTACCGCCAACAAGATCGGTGAGTTCCCTGGCCGATGCAACATCTTGTGCGGCCGAAATCATTCACAGATGCTCTTTAAGGTAAAGGTAGTGTCACCAGAGAATTATCAAAAGTATCTTGACTCACTGAAGGCGAGCGCCGCATGACCACGTATGCCGAACGTCCAACGATTGCAGCTCCTCGCCAAGGAGTGCAGAAGACCTCGCTGGGATCTCAGTTTGTAAAGACAATCACGTCAACAGACCACAAGCGCATCGGCTATCTCTACCTAGCAACCTCCTTCTTCTGGTTCCTCTTTGCAGGCGTATTGGCGCTGCTCATCCGGATTGAACTTGCCCGCCCAGGCATGCAGTTCATCAGCGTTGAGCAGTACAACCAGATCTTTACCATGCACGGAACAATCATGTTGCTGATGTTTGCCACACCGCTCTTTGTTGGTTTCGCTAACGTGATCATGCCGCTGCAAATTGGAGCTGCCGACGTTGCCTTCCCACGTCTTAATATGCTTTCTTATTGGCTCTTTCTTTTTGGTTCAATTCAAGCAGTTGCAGGATTCTTAACTCCCGGGGGAGCGGCATCATTTGGCTGGACTGCATATGCCCCACTTGCTAACTCAACCTATTCACCGGGCATTGGCGGAGACCTCTGGGTAATGGGGCTAGCTATCTCAGGTCTTGGCACAATTCTTGGCGGCGTTAACTTCATTACAACAATCTTTACAATGCGCGCTCCCGGAATGACGATGTTCCGTATGTCCATCTTCTCCTGGAACGTTCTCTTAACTTCAATTCTCGTTCTTCTTGCCTTCCCACCACTAGCTGCGGCGCTCTTCGGACTTGAATCCGATCGACTCTTTGGAACACATATCTTTGACCCGGCAAATGGCGGAGCCATGTTATGGCAGCACTTGTTCTGGTTCTTTGGCCATCCTGAGGTCTATATCTTGGCGCTGCCGTTCTTCGGAATCGCCACTGAAATCCTGCCAGTCTTTAGTCGCAAACCAATCTTTGGTTACAAGGGTTTGATTGCAGCAACTATCGCTATCTCTGCGCTCTCGGTTGCAGTGTGGGCGCACCACATGTTTGCCAGTGGAAAAGTTCTCTTGCCCTTCTTCTCATTTATGACATTCCTTATCGGAGTTCCCACTGGTGTGAAGTTCTTTAACTGGATTGGAACCATGTGGCGCGGCCATGTCACATTTGAAACACCTATGTTGTTTGTAATGGGATTCCTGGTCACATTCCTCTTCGGCGGAATAACTGGAATTATCCTGGCCTCACCACCACTTGATTTCGCAGTATCTGCCTCCTACTTCGTGGTTGCGCACTTTCACTACGTCTTATTTGGAACCGTGGTCTTTGCCATGTTTGCCGGTTTCTACTTCTGGTGGCCAAAGATGACTGGTCGCATGCTCAATGAACGTCTAGGCAAGATTCACTTCTGGACCCTCTTCTTCGGCTTCCACCTAACCTTCTTGATTCAGCACTGGCTCGGTATTAAGGGATTCCCTCGTCGCTATGCCGACTACCTCGCAACTGATGGATTTACCGAGATGAATATGATTTCAACGGTTGGTTCATTCCTGCTGGCGCTTTCCATGATTCCGTTCTTCGTCAACGTCTGGATTACCCGTAATTCACCGAAGGTTGAAGTCGATGATCCTTGGGGCTATGGCTCATCCCTGGAATGGGCCACATCGTGTCCACCACCACGCCATAACTTCACCTCGATGCCACGTATCCGCTCTGAGCGACCAGCATTTGATTTACACCACCCTCACATAAAGACAGAAGGCCACTAAGCATGAAGGCTAATTGGCAGCTCTTTACCGGACTCGCAATCTTCTATGCGATCATGTCAGCTGTTTATTATTACGTCGGTGGTGAAGCAGTTGGTATCACCGGCATGGTTCTGGCGGCATGCCTTGCTGGCATGGTCGGCTTCTATCTCTGGTTTACCCAGAAGCGAATCGGCTTTGATATCCCGTCAGATAATATTGATGCTGAGATTGCAGATGATGCAGGTGAACTTGGTTTCTATAGCCCACACTCATGGTGGCCACTACCGGTAGCTTTAAGTGCAACGGCCATGGGTCTAGGGTTGATTATCGGTTGGTGGCTCACCCTCATCGCTCTGGGTGCTTTGATTATCAGCATCATCGGCATGGTCACTGAGTACGAAAAGCCACTGACCAGTAGCAATCACTAAGAACTGCTAGCGAAGCTGCCGCCAGGATAAAGTGCGAAAGCTGGTAGCACTCGCGCCCTGGATCTTCGTCCTAATCTGGAGCTCAGGCTTTCCGGTATCAAAGTATGCATTTTCATCAGGGGACCCGCTCTATTTTCTAGCAATTAGATTACTTCTGGCCGCACTCATTCTCTTGGTGATCGCGCTTATATTTCGAGCGCCAATAAAGCTTTCCCGGAACGATTTCCTGGCCTCCCTTGCTATCGGCATCACTCTTCATGGCATGTATTTAGCCGGAGTTTGGTATGCCATCAGCTTGGGAGCACCTGCCGGGCTATCATCAGTCATCACCAGCATGCAGCCGGTGCTGGTATCCCTGATTGCCATTCGATTATTGAGTGAACCCTTGACTCGAAAACAAGGGATCGGGTTAGTACTGGGATTCATCGGAGTCTTTCTTGTCGTCTTACCTAAGCTTTCAGGCACATCGCACTTTACGGCAACATCACTCGGGCTCTTGGTCCTAGCTCTCTTGGGAAGCACCGTTGCGACCTTGATGCAGAAGAAGATAGGTCATTCGATTCCGCTTTTAATCGGCACCACTTATCAGTTCGCAATCTCAGGTGTGGTCTTGCTGATTATCTCGCTTGCAATAGGCGCAACTGATTTCCACCTCACCCAGACTGGCTTATTTGCAATGCTCTGGGCGGTGCTTGTCACATCAATTGCGGCAGTGCTCTTACTTTTTTGGCTACTCAATAAAGGATCTGCCGCGAAAGTTTCATCCTTGTTCTATCTCGTGCCACCGATTGCAGTGCTAGAGACTTATGTTCTCTTCGGAGAAAAGATCAACGCCCAGGGGTTCATCGGAATTGCCTTGACCACGCTGGGCGTTGCGCTAGTTCTACAGAACTAATTTCTTAGCTATTAGTGGTGACCCTCAAGTTCCTGACGTTCTGTTTGGGTTGCCTTAGGAACTGCAGTTGCCATCGAGCGTGAGATTCGATTACGAATCTTGTTCTTAATCGCCCCTGGTCTGCGAACTCCGCCGCCATCGTGTTCCGGAAGTTCAAGTGGTGCTAGCTGCTCGTGGGAGGTCAGCAGCCAAGCCTTCTCAGCTGAGATTGGCTCATGAATTTCCACAAATTCACCACTTGGCATACGTACCAGGCGTCCGGTTTCGCGGCCGTGCAGAACTAGATCACGGTCTGCCCGTTGCAGTGACAGACATAGGCGCTTAGTAATGACATATGCCAGCGGTGGAAGCACAATGACACCGATGCGAGAGAACCACATCATCTGATTAATGGTGAGATCAAATGTTGTGGCAATGATGTCGTTACCACCGTTTAAAAGTGTGACGAGGGTAAAGGTCAGCGCCATCGCGCCGATAGCGGTACGAGTTGGTGCATTACGTGGACGATCAAGTAGATGGTGCTCGCGCTTATCTCCGTTAGCCCAGCTCTCAATAAATGGATAGAGGGCAAGAGCTGTGAACATGATGCCAGGCAAGATGAGTCCTGGAATTAAAATGTTCCAGGAAATCGTGTAACCGAATGTGACGGTCTCTATTGGGGGAGCCATACGCACCAGGCCATCTAGCCAACCCATATACCAATCGGGTTGGGAGCCGGCTGAGACTTGTCCGGGCGTGTAGGGACCGTATAACCAAATCGGGTTAATCGATGCGACGGCGCCAAGGAATGCGGTAACACCAAAGACGATGAAGAAGAATCCGCCAGCTTTAGCCATATAGACCGGCATCAGTGGATAACCAACAACGTTCTTCTCTGTGCGACCTGGACCAGGGAATTGGGTGTGCTTCTGGTACCAGACGAGCATTAAGTGCACGGTAATGAGTGCCAGGAAGATTGCCGGCAGTAAGAGCACGTGCACGGTATAGATACGTGGAATGAAAGCGACACCAGGAAATGCTCCACCGAAGGCGAAGAAGGCAAGGTAGGAACCAACTACCGGCAACGCTTGAATAATTGCTTCCGCGATGCGGATACCAGTACCTGAAAGAAGATCATCGGGAAGTGAGTAACCCAAGAAACCTTCTACGATTCCGAGAGTAAGAAGACCAACTCCGATAATCCAGTTAAATTCACGAGGTTTACGGAAAGCTCCGGTGAAGTAGACCCGCATCAAGTGAACAACAATTCCCACCATGAAAATCAACGCGGCCCAGTGATGAATTTGGCGCATGAGTAATCCGCCACGAACTTCAAAGGAAATATCAAGGGTAGATGCGTAGGCAGCTGACATCTCTAAGCCTTTTAACGGTTCGTATGAACCCTCATAGATGACTTCGCGCATTGATGGATCAAACCAAAATGTAAGAAATGTTCCGGAGAGAAGAAGAATGACGAAAGAGTAGAGACAGATTTCACCGAGCAAGAATGACCAGTGATCGGGGAAGACCTTGGTGAGGTTCTTCTTCATCCACTTTGCCGCACCTGTGCGATCGTCAACATAGCCTGCGACGTTACCGGCGATTCTTTCGCGTGCTGTCATTTTGAGCGCTCCCAGAAACTAGGTCCTACGGGTTCATTAAATGGTGCTTGGGCCACGAGGTAACCCTCAGTATCAATTGTAATTGGCAACTGTGGAAGTGGGCGAGCTGAAGGGCCGAAGATGACCTTGGCTGCGCGAGTCACATCGAATGTTGATTGGTGGCAGGGGCAGAGCAGATGCTTGGTCTGCTGCTCATAGAGCGCTACGGCGCAGCCCATATGAGAACAGATCTTTGAGAAGGCAATAATTCCTTCATAGGTCCAAGAGAGTCGTTCGGCATCGAGATTAAATTCTTCTGGGCGAAGACGGATAAGGAGCACCGCATCTTTTCCAATGTCATTTAAAGATCGGTGCTCGCCTGGTGCTATCGCTGGAAGTGTTTGGGCAACGGCGCCTACTTCCAGATCTTCCGGACGCAGCGGGCGATCACCCGGATCAGTAACAAGGCGAGTGCCCTTCTTCCATGATGTGGTCTTAAGTTTGTTTCCAGGTAGTGGACCGAGGTCACCTAGCAGGAGCACTGGGGAGATAGCAGATAAACCGAGTGCGGCGCCTAGTGTGCGCTTAATCAGTGGTCTGCGACCAAGACCGGCAGCGGCGGCGCCAGCTTTAACAGTCTTAACAAAGTCTTCCCGATCTTCATCTTCAGATTTAAATTCATGGCGTTGGGCAATTACTTCTTCATCAGGCATCAGGGTCTTGGCCCAGTGAATTAAGCCCGCACCGATACAGAAGAGTGCGATCGCCATTCCCATGCCGAGACCTAGTTGATGAGCATTGGTATCTCCTAGAACTGGAATAAAGAAAAATATATCTTCATCAACGAATAGGTATGAATAAACCAGGAGAACGGTGCCGAGTGCGGAGAGAATAAATAGCGTTGCTACCTGACGCTCTGCGCGAGCAGCAGCTTTAGGGTCAGTATCGGCGCGACGATGAACGTGGGCTGGCAGACCTGGGTCTTTGATGAGTTCTATCTCGTTAGACATCTAGCTATCTCGCCTTCGCTGCTAACCAGACTGCAACACCAATCAGCAATCCGATTCCTAGCGTCCACACAAGTAGCCCTTCCGTAACTGGACCAACCCGACCGAGTGCTGCTCCACCTAACTGAGGTTCAGCTTCAGCTGCCTTGATCCACTTAATCATGGAGAGTTTTTCTTCCGGGGTAATTGTCTTATCGCTAAATACTGGCATTGATTGTGGGCCCGTGATTAGAGCTTCATAGATATGCACCGGCTCAACTCCCATAATAGTGGGCGCATATTTACCTTGAGTTAAAGCTCCACCTTGTCCTGCGAAGTTGTGACACATGGCGCAGTTAGTTCTAAATAGTTCCCCGCCTTCAGCGGTGGAACCATCGCGCTCGTAGTTCAACATTTCCTCGGTAGGAATTTCTGGTCCGGGAGCAAGGGATGCAACATACATTGCGAGCGCGTAGACCTCTTCCGGGTTATAGAGCGGAGTCTTTCGCATCGCTTGCACGCTCATATCGCCCATTGGCATACGGCCAGTGCCCACTTGGAAATCTACCGATGCCGCGCCAACTCCGATTAGAGACGGTGCGATTCCGCCGCTTTCAGCGTTGAGTCCATGGCATGAGGAACAACCTTTAAGAAATATTTCACGACCTTCATCGATAGCAGCAGAACGCGCAGCGATGGTCGTCGTCTGCTCAGCATCGACGGCGCTTGCAACCTGGAAGGTGGTGCCGATGGTCAAGAGAGCAAAGATCAGCAGCATGGGTCCGGTCGCACGATGTCTACGTAGCCGAGAAAGACGCTTCACAGTATTCCTTTCAATTCATTCTTAATCATTTGATGAGGTAAATAGCAGAAAAGAGAGCGATCCAAACAACGTCTACGAAGTGCCAGTAGTAGGAAACTACAATCGCAGTAGTTGCTTGTCCTTGGGTAAAGCGACGTGCCTTAGCAACGCGAACCATCACAATCAGGAAGGCGATAAGCCCACCTGTTACGTGAAGACCATGGAAGCCAGTTGCCAGATAAAAAACTGAACCGTAGGCGTTTGATGAAAGCGTTAAGCCTTCTAGAACAAGATGTGCGTACTCATAAATCTGACCGGCAACGAAGAAGCCACCCATGAGAAATGTGAGCGAGAACCATTCGCGCATTCCCCATTCGGTGAACTTGAAAATTGATCCGGTACGACGAGCTTGGAAGCGCTCGGCAGCAAAGACACCGAACTGACAGGTGACAGAGGAGAGCACCAATACTGTGGTGTTAAATGCAGCAAATGGAATATTTAGAACTTCAGTAGATTCCAACCAGATAGTTGGGCCTTGCACCGCACGCGTTGTGAAATACATGGCAAAGAGTGCGGCGAAGAACATGAGTTCACTTGATAGCCAGACAATCGTTCCGACCGCCACCAAGTTCGGGCGGGTGATCTTGTGGTGAGAACTCACGCTGGTGCTGGTCATGGGCGCCATTATTCCCGAAAAGGCGCCGACTGACCTATTTAAAAGCCCGCCCGGAGCCCCGATTTGCCCTTCGGAATAGGTGAAAAGGGTCACCAAAAAATGAGAGTCGACATCTGGATTATCCTGAATAGACTTCGCTCATGTCTGACTCTCACGGTAGTAAAGAGCGCAAATACTCCATCGTTTTGTATTCAGATGATTCATCTGTGAGACAGGCGATTATTGGCGCCCTGGGAAATCGGGTGGCACCAGAGATGGCCGAGCATGTGATTCACGAATTCGCCACCGGGGCAGCGCTTCGACTCTTTGTCGATGGCAAGAAGCCAGGAACCGATAAGCCAATTGATCTCTTTATTCTGGACGGTGAATCAGTACCCGAGGGCGGCCTGGGAATAGCACGTCAACTTAAAGATGAAGTATTTAATTGCCCACCAGTGTTGGTCATAACTGGTCGCAAGGCTGATGCCTGGCTGGCGGCCTGGTCTCGGGCAGAGGCAAATGTTCTCCACCCGATTGATCCATTTACGCTTTCGCATACAGTGGCTGATCTACTTCGCACCCGCACAGCTGCACTTTCTGCGCGCTAGATAAGACGGAGAGCCAATTCGCCATGACCTCATCTCATGATGGTGGAAGTTGGAAGACAAATATAGAAGCCCTCACATCTGGTCTTGATTTAACGCCAGAACAGATGAGATTTGTAATGCGAGAAATCTTAAGTGGAAACGCTGATGTGGAATCAATCAAAAGTTTTCTCTTGGCACTGAAAGCCAAGGGTGAAACCGCGGCAGAAGTTGGAGCACTTGTTGCCGAGATGTATGCACACGCAGCGCCCATCAATATTGCAGAACGCGCCGTCGATACCGTTGGCACCGGCGGAGATGGTGCCCACACCATAAATATTTCAACCACCGCAGCAATCATCGCTGCCGCAGCTGGAGCTCGAGTGGTTAAACATGGCAATCGCGCCGTCTCCTCTAAATCTGGTGCCTCTGATTTCCTGGAAGCGCTGGGTGTAACTCCTGGCCTTGATGGCAAAGGTGTGGAGCGCACGGTGCGAGAGCTAGGCATTGGTTTCTGCTTTGCTCCGATCTTTCACCCGGCAATGAAGTTCGCAGCACCGGCGCGAAAAGAACTGGGCGTTCCAACTGTCTTTAATATCTTGGGGCCACTGGCAAACCCGGCCAAGCCAAAGGCGGCGGCCGTTGGTGTTGCCAATGAGCGGATGCATCTGGTGATGGCGCAGGTACTGGCTGATAAAGGCTGCGATGGTTTTGTCTTTCGAGGCGATGATGGTCTTGATGAAATCACACTTGCCACAACAACAACCATTCTCTCTATTGGAAGAGATGTCATCACAAGTGATCGAATTGATGCAAAAGATTTTGGTTTAGCAAACGCACCACTAGATGACATTGTTGGGGGAGATGCGGCTGAAAATGCCCGCATCAGCCTTGCTATTTTCGCCGGCGAGCATGGGGCGCCACGAGATGCGGTCTTACTTAATGCCGCCGCAGCTATTGCCGCCTTCGAAGGCGACTTAGATTCGGATATTAAGAAGCGGTTAACCGCCGGGCTAGCGCGTGCTACAAAAGCGGTTGATTCTGGGGCTGCTAGTGAGTTACTAAAGAAATGGGCGGCGCTTACTTCCCAGATTTCGGCTTCTTAACTTTCTTTCCGAATTTTTGTAGTTCTTCCAGGGTGTAGATATCAAAGGAGCCCAGGCGCTCAATTAATCCGTGCAAAACATCAACTGTTGCTCTGGCATCATCGAGGGCGCGATGGTTAGGAGTGGTTTGAGTGCCAAAGAATGCAGCGAGAGTTCCCAATTTACAGTTCGGCACCTCATCACGAGTTAACACCTTGCGCGCGATGATTGCAGTATCAAGGACTACAAATGCTGGCCATGGGTAGCCGTGCACTTTCGAGTAGTGCTTGAGAAAAGATAGATCAAAGGGTGCGTTCTGAGCCACGAGTACCGTCTCTTGGTGAGAGCCAAGGAACTCAAAGAGTGAGGGCAGAACAGTAGATATTGAGGGAGCTTGATGAACCATGGAGTCGTTGATGCCGGTGAGTTCTTGGATGTAGTCAGGAATGGGATGACCGGGATTTATGAAAGTTTCAAATTCACCGAGAGTTTTACCTGCCTTAACTTTGACCGCGCCAATTTCGGTAATTGCAGCCCCGATATGCGGGCCGGAACCGGTGGTCTCTAAATCAATGACGACAAATGTTGTTTCCAGCAGGGGACGACCGAGATCTTGCAACGTTGATTGCCAGGAATTGTCGTTCACGCAACGAACTGTATGTGATTGCTCTGACATTGCTTACGCCTTACCATTTTCGATATGAGTCTTGACGGGGTACCCATTGAGTTATTGCGCGATTGGCAGGCCGAAGGACACGGGGCCAATGCAAAGATTGGCGTTCTACTGGTTCATGGTTTTACCGGCTCTCCGGCATCGATGCGTCCATGGGCTGAGTACCTCAATCGCCACGGATACACCGTCAACGTTCCCTTACTTCCAGGTCATGGAACCAAAGTT
>Ga0209443_1000162_pt1 | contig 43373 bp, 43 predicted proteins | sample LauGreBMM110DCMD_2_FD_187571 | JGI IMG/M metagenome (GOLD analysis project Ga0209443, IMG submission 187571) | Freshwater lake microbial communities from Lake Michigan, USA - Su13.BD.MM110.DCMD (SPAdes) (version 2) | ecosystem: Environmental > Aquatic > Freshwater > Lake | place: Lake Michigan... | reverse complement strand
ATGAAGAATTGGAAAAAAGGGGTGCTAAAGGAAATTTTTTAATAGCTGATGCAATTGATAATGATTGTGAATTTTTAAGAAGAGTTTTACAAATAGGTGATAAAAATTTGCTAAATGAACTAATAGGCGGAAGTCAGCCATTAATTAATAAAGAGCAAATATTTGCTTCCGTTGATTTTAACGCACAAAACCAATCTTTCCAACCGATAAGGGAGGCTTTCAATAAAAATCAAGATTCATCTACACTCAATTGTTTAGCACTTTTATTTTCTAAACTTACTGACGAAAATAAGAAAAACATTCTAAATGATTTAATTCCACCAATTCAACAAAATCAACAAGCTCAAGGTCCTTTAGCTAATCAACCAATCAATAACCCCGTTGTAGATAATTTTTTAACTGATCTTTTGAGCAGGAATCTTGATTCAGCTAGAATGTTAATAGATTTAGCAAATAAAGCAGAACTTCAAGGAAATACCAAATCATTACTTAGTCACATAATAAATACTGGTGGTTTTAGAGTAGAAAATGGCAATTTAATCGAAGCATTAAACATGATTGTCGACAATGGCCCGCTTGCTATTAATTTTACTCAGCAAAACACACAAATTTCTCGTGAATTAACAGGAACTGAACTTTTTAATGAAGTATTAAGAAGAGCCCAATTTTATAATCGTCAAGATTCTCCATATGCACTTCTTTTACAAATCAACCCAGCGGCATTACCGCTTTTCTTTGAAAAGACTGGTGGAGTTGGAACTGAAATAAACCAGCAAATGATCAAAAAAATTTATCGTTATCTTAATAATGCAGATAATCAAGGAATTAAAAATTGCGATAATTGTCAAAATTCGCTGATGTTTTTATTAAGAAGAAATCCGGAACTGGAAAGGAATTTTGAAAGATTTTTGATAACTAATGATCGTAAAAAAATTGATGATAAAAAATTGATAGGAGCTATTTTTGATTCGATTTTTACAGAAAAAAACGGGGAAAAATTAGCTAAAGAAGTGAAGAGCTTAGCTGATGATTTTAAAGAACTAAATATAAATCCACTTCTTGAAGCTGGAAAAATTTTTCAGCATTTTGATGATCAAAATGTAAGAGATGAAAAAACCAAAATTAGTTTAGCTTTTGGAAAGTCGGCAGTTTTTAAAATATTTAATAAAGTAACTAAAAAAGAAGAACAACTTCCTCCAGAGGTATCACAATTAATACCGCTCAAACTTGTTGGTTACGAAATTGGCGAAAATAATCCTTTAGTTAACGATGCTACTGCGAAAGTCTTAACATCAAAATTAAATGAAAGGTTATTAGTAAACGGATTTAACCCCATAAGAAAACCAGCAAACGGATTTAACTCCATAAGAAACCCAGCAAATGTTCCAGCAACTGCTGTCGGCGCCACTGGAACCAGCGCTGTATCGCAAACCCCTCAAAGCCCTACTCCAAGTTGATAAAAAAGAGAGGAAGGTTTAATCTGAAAGCGCCCAAATTAAAGACACGCTTTAAGTCCTTACTTCTGGTCCTTTGAGCCATACTCCCTATCAGTGTTGGAGTTGTTGAAGGGTATCATCCTGGAGCCTAGAGCATTCAGAGTTAGATGGGAACGGAGATCTTGACGGGGATTCGTATTGCGAGCCAGCTTCAGACTCTCTGTCATTGGCAATTTTTTTTTCATCAGGAAGAGCGCTTCCCGTTGGCAATTCTTCATTGTGGCCAGAACATTCAAATGTGACTTCTAAAGACATTGATTTTAACTTATTTTTTTCTTGCTCTTGATATTGAGCAACAACGCTTCGAAGAATTTCTAAACTACTTTGATAATTATTCCAATTCGGACTTGAAGAATTAGGGCGATAACTTTTAATAGTATCCAGAGCAACTTTATAGTCTTCGATGTAAGAAATATCTTCGCCTTTAATAAATTTTCGATTTAAAGCAATTATGGCGCCGGTACTAAAATTCTTAGCCGCTAAATGTAGGGCTTTTTCACCAGATGTGCTTTTTAATTGGCTGTCAGCTCCCGCCCAAAGCAATAATCTTATTGCTTCACCCTTATTATATTCTGAAGCAATGTGAAGCGGTGTTTTGCCTTCTTTATTTTGGCAATTTAGATATTCTTGACCATCTTCAATATGAGTGCCTATAGAAACATCTGCTCCAAATAAAACATTTATTATTTCAGAGTCTTTGCCGGATGTTGAAGCAATGTGCAAAGTGTTGTTGCCGTAAATATTTTTGGTATCAAGTCGAGCATTTTTTTCTATCAATTTTTTTACGATTTCAGTTTGACCAGCAATTATCGCTATACAAATTGGGGTTTGCCCTTGATCATCTTGAGAATTTAAATCTGCTCCAGCTGCAATAAGAGCCTCAATGATCCTTACATCACCTTTTGGAGCTGCTAAATGTAAAGCATTCTGACAATGTTCATCTTTATATTTTATGTCAATATTTTGCTTTAATAAGGCTTGAACTTGTTCAAAAATTTTATCTTTTTCTTCGGGGGTAAATACATACTCGCCAAGCAAGGAGAATAATGTTTTGGTATTTTGATTAAGCATAACAAATTTTTTTATTTTAACTTTAATTAAATATTTTCTAGAGAATTTAATAAAAATAAAATGCAATTAATAATTTTTTATGACACTCAAAATAACCAAGCTTATCTATTTCAAAAGCAGGTAAGATAACTAGCTTTATTTAAGCATGAAGCTAATAATAAAAATAATAAATCAAAATTGGCACAAACCACAATTTATCAGCACTTCCAAATGGTATAATTTATGAAATTATTTTATTAAAAAAACAGGTCTTAGCACCAGTGTGACAGGCGTTTCCAATTTGTTCAACTTCTAATAAAATACAATCAAAATCGCAATCCGCGGTGATATTAATAATTTTTTGAAGATGCCCCGAAGTCTCGCCTTTTTTCCATAAATTTTTGCGTGAACGAGAATAATATGTGGCGTAACCACTAGAGATTGTTGATTTAATACTTTCGAGATTCATCCACGCTAACATTAAAACTTCTTTGGTTTTTGTATCTTGAGCCACTGCGGGAATAAGTCCCGCCTCGTTAAATTTAAGTTTGTTAATAATTTCTTGCATGGATTCTAAAAGGTTGAAATTGTTGTTTTAAGATGTTATTATCATCGAGAAAATTTTCAAACCAAATAATTTATTTAATGATAATCTGCACTCGTAAACTTGAATTTGATAGCGCTCATCGCGTAATGGAACATGAAAGTAAATGTAAAATGTTGCATGGTCATCGCTATGTGGTTGAAGCCAGTTTCGGAGCTAAAGAACTTGATGAAATTGGTCGCATTATTGATTTTGGATTGATTCGCGAAATATTGGGCAAATGGATTGATGATAATTTTGATCACACCACAATTTTATTTGAAAAAGATAAAAATTTAGGCGAAAATATTTCTAAAATTACTGGTCAAAAAATTTATTATATAGCTGAAAATCCCACAGCAGAGAATATTGCCAAGCATTTATTTGAAGATATCTGTCCACAACTTTTTGCGAATTATCCAGTAAAATGCGTTGGCATTAGAGTTCACGAAACGCCAAATTGTTCGGCACAAATTGGCACTTTTCATGAATAAATTTAATTATCGAATTTATTTTGAAGATACCGACGCTGGGGGCATAGTTTATTATGCGAATTATCTTAAATTTTACGAAAGAGCGCGCACGGATTTTCTTAGAGCGCGAGGCATTTCACAACAAAGACTTGCCAAAGAAGAAAATATTGGATTTGTAGTGCGCAGATGTGAAATTGAATATATTTCACCGGCTATTTTAGATAATGAAATTGAAGTGAGCGTTGCGATAAAAGAATTTTCTTTTACTATAATTAAAATCTATCAAGAAATTAAAATTGATAAGAAAATTTTATCAACATTAAATGTCGATTTGGCTTGCATTAATTTAGAAAAATTAAAGCCCCATAAAATTTCACAAAACTTAAAAGATTTAATCAATGTTTGAAAATTTTTCACAAAAAATTACTAAAATTTTTAGCCAAATTTCGGGAAAAAAATTTATTTCTGAAGATGATTTAACGGCGACATTGCGCGAAATTCGCATCGCTCTTTTAGAGGCCGATGTTTCACTTGTGGTTGCTAAAAATTTTATTGAACAAGTTAAAAATGAAGCGGTTGGCAAGCAAGTAATTTCAAGCGTTTCCGCTGGTCAAATGATTATAAAAATCGTTAATGATGAATTGATAAAATTACTGGGAAGCGAAAAAGCTGAAATTGATTTTGCTTCAAATCCACCAGTAATTTTGTTAATGGTCGGTTTACAAGGCGCGGGCAAAACTACCACTTCGGGCAAATTAGCGCTTCGTTTAAAAAGCAAAAATCATAAAAAAGTTTTATTGGCTTCGCTCGATACTTATCGCCCCGCGGCGGCCGATCAACTTAAAATTTTATCCAATAAAATTAATGTCGATTTTGCTGATTTTGATCCCAATTTAAAACCCGAAATTTTAGCGCAAAATGCTAAGAAAAAAGCCATCGAAGGTGGTTACGATGTATTGATTCTTGATAGCGCAGGACGAACTGCCATCAACGCAGAAATGATGAATGAGTTGGTTGAAATTAACAAAAAAGTTGATGCTAAGGAAATTTTATTAGTGGTCGATGCCATGATTGGACAAGACGCCGTCAATGTTGCACAAAAATTTAAAGAAACTCTATCGCTTACGGGTGTTATTTTAACAAGACTTGATGGCGATGCTCGTGGCGGTTCGGCGCTAACCATGAAGGCTTCAACTAATTGTCCAATTAAGTTTATTGGCGTCGGCGAAAAACTTGAAGATCTCGAAGAATTTAATCCGTCGAGAATCGCTTCGCGAATTGTTGGAATGGGCGATGTCGTTTCTTTGGTTGAAAAAGCTCAAGAAATTTTCGACATGAATGAAATGGAAAAAACTGCCAAGAAATTCAAACAAGGTAAGGTTGATTTTAACGATATTTTGAGTCAAATAAAAAATATGCGCAGAATGGGTGGCATGAGTTCAATTCTTAATTTACTTCCCGGTGCTGGGGCTTTGAAGGAGCAACTTAAAAATATGACTCACCTTGAAAAAGAAGTGAAAATGCAAGAGGCCCTTATTTTGGCGATGACAAAAAAAGAGCGAGAAAATCCTGAAATTTTAAATTCATCGCGCAAACATAGAATTGCTAAAGGTTCTGGCTCTAATATTCAAGAGGTTAACCGCTTAATAAAAAAATATAAAATGATGCAAAAAATGATGGGGAAATTTGGGAAAATTGATCCAAAGAAAATGGAAGAAATGATGAAAAATCAACAAATTAATTAATTATGCCAAAAATTGTAGAAACTAGAATTATGAATTTTTCTGCAAAAGAAATTTACGATTTAGTAATCGATGTTGAAAACTATTCAGAATTTTTACCTTGGTGCAAGAGCGCCCATATATCAAAGCATATTTCCGAATCAAATATTCAAGCTGAATTATTAATAAATTTTAAAAATATTTTTGAAAAATATACTTCCGATGTGGTTTTTTTACAAAAATCTTCAACAGAATATTTTGTTGAGGCCAAGGCTATTAAGGGGCCCTTTAAAAGTTTAATAAATCAATGGAAAATTATTGAAATTGACCATAAAAAAACCCAAGTAGAATTTTTTTTAGAATTCGAATTTAATTCTATTTTACTTAGCAAAATGTTGGGTACAATTTTTTCATTAGCAACTCAAAAAATGATGAATAGCTTTGAGCAAAGAGCCATAGCTCTTTACAAAAGTCATCACTAATTTTGAATTTTTTAAACCTAAATTAACAAATAAAATTTATGCAAATCACTTTAATGAGAGCTAAAATTCATCGCGCCGTTGTTACGCAAGCCGATTTAAATTATGAAGGCTCGATTTCAATTGATAGCGCTCTTCTTGAGCTATCCGGAATTTTAGAAAATGAAATGGTTGATGTTTTGAATATCAATAATGGCGAGAGATTTACAACCTACGCGATTAAGGCTCCAAAGGATTCTGGAGAAATTAAAATTAATGGCGCGGCCGCGAGAAAGGTTCAAATTAATGACCCAATAATCATTATCGCCTACGGAGCAATGGCGATCGAGGAAGCTAAAAAATTTCAACCAAAGGTTATTTTGGTTAACAACCAAAACATCGCTATAAAATAATTTTAGACTATTGCTTTTAAAAAGAGCTTTGTTTAAAATGACCCTTCGTTATAATTTCAATTACTTAATTTTTTATGAAAAGAACTTGGCAACCAAGTAAGATTGTTCGCAAAAGAAGACATGGCTTCAGATCAAGAATGGCAACAGTTGGTGGTAGAAGAGTTTTGGCGCGCCGTCGTGCCAAAGGTCGCACATGTTTAACAGTTTCTGATAGTTAAACACAAACTTTAAAAGTCAAAATTTAAAATCATGACTCTTAAAGTTTTGACAATCAAAAAATCAGCGGAATTCAAAAATATCAAAAACTATTGCAAAAAATATCACAGCAATAGTTTAATTCTTACCGAATCCAAAACTTCCACGAAACACTTACTTAATAAAGAATCTGGCAAAAATCTTCAAGATTTTTGTCGGGTTGGAACTACCGTATCAAAGATAGTCAGCAAATCCTCTTGCGAAAGAAATTTAATCAAAAGAAGAATTCGTGAAGCTACCAAATCTATCGCTCCGCAAATCGCAAAAAATCATCACGATTACGTTATAATTGCTAAGAAACAAATACTTGAAGTTGATTATAAAAAAATTTACAATGATTTAAAATTCTGCTTTAAAAGAATTTAGTGTCCTATTCAAAATTTGAAGCGGAAGCTTTATAATAAAAACTAAATTTTGATTCTTATGCGATTTAATAAATTTAAAATTTATTGGCCATATCTTATTTTTGGCTCATTCATTATTGTTTTGATTGTAAACATTGCGTATGTAGTCGTTGCAAACAATACTTGGCGCGGACTTTTTACCGAAAACTCCTATAAAAAAGGCTTAGGTCACAACAGAACCTTAGAGAAAGCTGAAGAGCAAAAAAAGCTTGGAATTACAATTTTTACCAGCATAAAAAAAACTTCTGATGGAGTTTTTCTAATTGAAACCTTAGTTAAGGACAAAAATTATCAAATAATTCCTGATCTAAAAGTTTTTTATCGAATTAAGTACCGACCTGATTCTAAATATGATTTTGATATTCAAGCAAAACAAAGCAATAGAGCCTTCAGTGCATCCATTATATATTTACCCAAAAGTGGTGATTGGGAAATTGAAACCATTGTTTCAAATGGCAAATTTGTTGCTCAAGATGTCAAAGATTTAACCGTTATAATAAATCCCGATATTTCACAATAATTCTTGGAATATGAAAAATTGTCTACATTGCGAAAAAAATCTTGAAGAAAATCAACAAGATTTTTGTTGCAATGGATGTCAATGCGCCTACAAAATCATCAAAGAAAATAATTTTGATAGCTATTATGATTCACGCATAATAAATCCAAAAGAATCAAGTTTAAAGCCAGATCTAGAGAGCGAATTAGATATTCTGGAATTTATCTCAATTAATTCAAATAATGAATTTCAAATCGATTTAATGATTCAGGGTTTACATTGCGGAGCTTGCGTTTGGCTGATTGAGAATCTTTTAAAAAAACAAGATAATGTAATCGACGCTAGAATAAATCTAAGTCAGAAAACATTGCGCATTAAGTGGCTCAAAAACAAGGAAATTGGCAATGATTTAATAAAATTAATAAGCCAGATTGGTTATAAATTATTGCCGGCAGATCAAGAAGTTTTAAACAAAATAGAAGCAAAATTTGATAATAAAATTTTTAAATCCCTAGCCGTCGCGGGATTCGGCGCGGGAAATATTATGCTTTTTTCTTTCGCTTTGTGGTTTGATACTAATTTTGAAATAAGCGGTTCAACTCGCAAATTGCTTCACTTATCGTCATCAATTATTGCCTTGCCAGTATTAATTTATTCGGGAAGAATATTTTTTGTTTCCGCCTTCAACTCTTTAAAAGCCGGGCTTCCAAACATGGATGTTCCAATCTCGATTGCTATTTTTTTGGCGTCGATCGTAAGTCTAATTCAAACTTTTCGCGGAGGTCAAAATGTTTATTTTGATTCGGCGGTAATGTTAGTATTTTTTTTATTAATCGGCAGATATCTTGATTTCAAGGCGCGTAAAAAAGCTTTTAATGTGGCCTCAGAATTTTCAATATTTCAAGCCGGATTTGGGAGAATTGAAAGCGCTGAAAAAATTCGAGTTCTACCCATAAAAGAACTTCGTGAAAATATGATTTTAATCGTTGCCGTTGGAGAAAAAATTGCTTGTGATGGCGTTGTCTTAGAAGGCTTGAGCGCCGTTGATAATTCTCTAATTTCTGGCGAATCAACTCCCGAAAAAATTCAAAAAAATTCTTTAGTTTACAGCGGTTCAATAAATTTAAATTCTCCAATTAAAGTAAAAATTACCAAAACTTTTCAAAACGGTATTTTGTCACAAATAATAAGTTTAATTGAAAATATCGAAAATAAGAAAAATATTTACATAAGAATCGCAGATCAATTTTCTAAATATTACACTCCGATAGTTCATGCTCTAGCTTTAGTAACTTTTACAATTTGGTATTTTTATTTTAATTCCAATTGGGAAATAGCTTTAATGAATGCCACGGCGGTTTTAATAATAACCTGCCCTTGCGCACTCGCTCTAGCAATTCCAATTGCCCAAACTATCGCTATTAGTAATTTTTTGAAGAAAGGAATTATTATGAAAAATGGTGAATCGTTGGAAAAAATTAACAATATCGAATATGTTATTTTTGACAAAACTGGAAGCATTACAATTGGCAAGCCAATTCTTAAAAATATTTACGAAATTAAAGGTAATAATATTGAAGAATTAAATTCCGAAGATGCAAAATTTTATTTAAAAATTGCAACTTCTATGGCAAAATTTAGCAAGCACCCAATTTCTCAATCATTATGTAATTCTTTTGATGGAGAATTAGAGGGCGTAAAGGTTGAAGAGTATAATGGCGAGGGCTTGGAAGCATTTTTTGGAGAGAAAAAAGCGCGTTTGGGTAGCGCCAATTTTTGTGATATTTACAATAAAAAACCTCAAGATTTTATTGCCAATTCTCAATCTAATTCACTCGCCAATCTTAGATGTTATATGAATTTTGATGATAAAAATATTATATTTACTTTTTGTGACGAACTAAAAAGTGATGCCAAAATTGTTGTGGATTTTTTAAAAAAAATTAACAAAAAAGTGATTTTACTTTCGGGGGACATCGAGAGCGAAGTTAAAAGAATCGCTGAAATAACTGGAATTGAAGAATTTTATTGGCAAAAAAATCCACTCGAAAAAGCGCAATTTTTACAAAAAATATCCGATAAAAAAATTAATTTTATGATGATTGGTGATGGCCTAAATGACGCTCCCTCACTGGCTTTATCAAATGTTTCTGTTTCATTTTCTAAAGCGGTTGACATTTCTCAAAACATCGCGGATATAATTATAAATTCTTCAAAACTTAGTCCAATTATTTCAATTTTTTCATACTCAAAAACTACTTTGAAAATAATGAAACAAAATTTAATTTTAGCATTGATTTACAATATTTTTGCGCTACCATTTGCTATGGCCGGCTATGTTGTACCGCTAATCGCGGCGATAGCGATGTCTTCATCATCATTATTTGTTACAATTAATTCGCTTCGCCTAAATTCTAAAAAAAATAAAAACATATGAATGTTCTACTTTTTTTAATTCCAATTACTCTAGCCCTTGGACTTTGCGGTCTCGCAGGATTTTTATGGGCGGTTAAAAACAAACAATATGAAGATCTAGACGGAGCTTCAAATAGAATTCTATTTGAAGATACTTTAAAAAAATAAATTTATATTGTTTTTGAATTTTTTATAATTTATTTTAAAATAACCTCTAATTTAAAAAAGTAAAAATGAAATTAAATCTTTTAAAAATTTTTGTTATTTTATCATTATCATTAATTTTTGGCTGTTCTTCTGATGAAGCACAAAAACCCGAGGTTAGATTTGTTGATTTACAAGGAAATGCCCGCTCTATAAAAACCAGAGTGCCTGAAGCGAACGCCAAAATAATGTCTGGTCAATCCTACAATTACAACACCCAACAAAGCAATCCAGAAATTCAAAACGAATATATAGAAAATAAAAAAAATTCAGTAGGAATTGCTAGTCCCAACGACAAAGAATTAATTGTTCAAAAAAACAATTTTACTCCAAAATTTACCGACTCAGATACCTATATAAAAAACTCCCCAATTACTAAATCAAGAGTCGAAACAGAAAATCAAAATGTTACCGATAATAACGAACCAGTTGTTGAATATGATCTCTCAAAAGAAGACGATTCCAACAATAAAATAGCCAATAAAAAAACCTCAATTCAAAAAGAATATTCAAACCTAGAAAATGAATCTTCGATTACCGCCAAAGGAAATAGCACCAACAAAATTAATTTAAATCAGAATGAAAATGTAGAATATTCTGAAGAAGATGCTGATGAATCTAAAAGCAAAAAAATAATTAAAAAAAGTTCTAAATTTATCACTTATTCAAACAAAAAAATTGCGCCTAAGGCTCCAAAGCCTATTACTATAGCTGAAGAAGAAAGCGAGGAAGTTCAGACACAATATATTGGAAAATCTGGCGGAAGAGTTTATGTTCAAGTTGGATCCTTTTTCACCTCAAGTGGCGCCAAACAAAGATTAATAAAAACCAAAACTTTTGGCAAAGGTAAGGTACTAGTTGGTTACAATAAGCAAAACAAAAGAGTTTATCGTTCAGTTTACGGACCCTTTAAGTCAAAAAATTCAGCCTTAAAATTCCGAGATAAAGTAATTGATTCTGGCAACGAAGCCATCATAATTCTTGGAAAATAATAATGAAAAAAATATATTTTAGAATATATTTTGTATTACTGATTACCAGCTTAACCTCTTGCCAACTTATCTTCAAAGAAATTTCTTTTAATCAAAAATTTGAAGACCAATATAGTGACGATATTGAAAAAATTAGCCAATCGAGAAATGCTCCGGAATCACCCAAGGAAGAACTTGAAAAACTCTTAACCCCATCTTTACAAAGCGATACCGGATTAAATGGAACAAATTCATTTGATTATGTTGGCATGTCTCACTTCGGCTCAAATCAAAAAAAATATTTCCCAGATTACGAAACTTACGAACAGGGAAAATTTTCTAATCCATCAGATCAATTTTCACCAAAAATTTTTGAAATTGGCTATAACACTTATCTGAACCAACCATTCACAAAAAGCGGAGTTGAATTTGATTTCATTGAAATTCCAGAGTCCGATTCTTTTGGAATAAAATCATCGTCAACTAATAAAAATTACACCTTGATTCCGATTAGAAGCCTTCAGGATTCAATAGAAATTATAAACAAATCAAAAACTGCCGAAGATATAGAATTTTCCAAAAAACTTATTGTTGATAAAAAATTCTTGATTCGCAGAAAAAATCTAGATCGTTATAATGAAAATGATGAATATGTTAAATTTTTTGAAAAATCTGTAGACTCTAAAAACATTAATGTCGCATCGCAAAACATTAGTCCTCAAAAAGACTTACAATGAAATTATTACGAAAAAACAGCTTTGATAAACTAACAAATCTTATATTTTTTAAAAAAAAATTTAGAATCTTGATTACGCTTTTTATACTATTTTTTTCTCCAAAAAACTCCTTTGCTAACGAAGTTTACCAAAATATTAATCAAGGTAAATATTATTTTTTGATGGATCTCGATAACAGAGAAGTCCTGCTCTCAAGGAATGCTGACGAAAAAATTCCACCCTCTTCAATGACAAAATTAATGACAGCTTATGTCGTTTTTGATCAAATAAAAAAGGGAATCGTAAAACTAGATAATCGATGCATGATCGGTAAAGATGCTTGGCGCAAAACTGGCTCTTCGATGTTTTTAAATTATGGCGATGTAGTTTCAATCGAAGATTTACTTAAAGGTTTATTAGCCGTTTCTGCCAACGATGCAGCGATTGCCTTAGCCCAAACAACATCTTCTAGCTATGAAGCCTTTATTAAACTTATGAACTCAAAAGCACTTGAATTAAACATGAAAAATTCACATTTTATGAATCCTCATGGATTGCATGAAAATGGTCACTACATGACTTTGCGCGACTTAGCAACTCTTGCCCTAAGGCTTTACGAAGATTTTCCAGAATATTCTAAATTTTTAGGAATTTCCGAATTTACTTATCACAATATAACTCAACGAAATCGCAATCCGTTAATTAAAAAAAATTATGATGGCACTTTAGGCGGAAAAACTGGTCATACTAATCAAGGTGGGTACGGCGTTGTGGCTGTTGTTAAAAGAGAAAATAGAAGATTGGTGGCGGTGGTAAATAAAGCGCCGAATCCGAAACTTCGTGAAAATATTATCACTGAATTATTTGATTATGGATTTAAAAATTATAAAAAAATTAATTTTTTCGAAAAAGATGAGGTAATAACAAAAATTAATGTTTGGCTTGGCAATAAAAATAAAGTTGAGGCAATAATAAAAGATCGAATTGATTTTAATATTCCTCACAACAAATCAATTGAGGATATAAAAATTCGCACGGAATTTAAAAGTCCACTTTACGCACCAATTAAAAAAGATTCTAAGATAGGAACTTTATTCGTTGAGATTAAGGGCATAAAAACCATCAAATATGATCTTTACGCAAAAGAAAATATTGACAAGGTTGGATATATCAGAAAAATCAAAAGGGTTTTAGAATATAAAGCTAAAAATTTTTTTAAATCAAAATCTTCTTAATTATGGACATAAAAGCATTGATGCGCCAAGCTCAACAGGTGCAAGAAAAGATGAAAAAAGTTGAAGCCGAATTGGCCAATAAAGACTATGAAGGCGCTTCTGGCGGAGGATTAGTTAAGGTCGTTATAAATGGTGGCGGTGTGGCAAAAAAAATTACAATTGACCCATCTTTAATTTCCAAAGATGAAATTGATATTCTTGAGGATTTAATTGTCGCTTCTTTTAATGATGCTAAGAAAAAATCAGATGACAGTTCCAGCGAAGCAATTCGTGGCGCAACTTCTGGAATTCCACTTCCGCCCGGATTTAAATTCTAAAATATGAAAATTAAACTTTGTGGTTTTACCGAGTTGAAAACCATTAAAACCGCAATTGATCATGGCTGTGATTTTTTAGGAATTGTTTTTGTAAAAAATTCAATTCGCTATGTTAGTCCCGAAGAATCAAAAAAGCTTTCTTCTATAATTCCAAATAATATCCATAAAGTTGCGGTCGTCGCCAATGAACCGTTAGAAAATTTACAAATTATAAATCAAAATTTTCAACCAAATTTTTTTCAACTTCACGGCGAAGAAGATGTTGAATATATCCAAAATTTAAGAAAAAAATTGCCTAATATTGCAATTATTAAAGCAATTTCTGTTTCAGAAAAAAATGATTTGAACAAAATTAAAAATTTTGAAAATTATGTAGATTATTTTTTGCTTGATAATAAAAATCCTGGGAGTGGTAAGTCTTTTAAATGGGAATTTTTAAAAGATTTTAAACCCGCAAAACCTTATTTTTTATCTGGCGGAATTAATCTTTTTAACCTTGATGAGGCCATTAAAATAGTTAATCCAGAATTTATTGATGTATCTTCTGGAATTGAAGAAATAAGAGGATTTAAATCATCAAAATTGATTATTGAGATTTTACAAAAAATTAAATCTATTAACCTAAAAAATTAATAATATTATTTATGTTGTTTAAATTTTCATAACTCTCAAAATTAGACAAAGTCGAAACAAAATTTATGTTATTAAAATTAAGAAATTTTTTATTTGGAAATCCGCGCGATTTTTTTGACAAAGAAACGCGCCGAAGCATTTCGTTGGTTGCTTTTTTAGCTTGGGTTGGTCTTGGCGCCGATGGAATCTCATCATCTTGCTATGGTCCGGAAGAAGCCTTCGTTGCCCTAGGAAATCACACTGAATTAGCAATTTACTTAGCCATCGCAACCGCGCTTACGGTTTTCATAATTTCATACGCCTACACTCAAGTAATTGAATTATTTCCAAATGGTGGCGGTGGTTATCGAGTAGCTACAAGACTTTTGGGAAAATATGCTGGCTTGGTTTCTGGTTCAGCTTTAATAGTCGATTATGTATTGACTATATCAATTTCAATTGCCAGTGGAATCGATGCCATTTTTAGTTTTTTACCACAAAATTTTCAAGGGGCAAAACTTATCTTATCTATATTTTTTGTAGCCTTTCTAGCTGTTCTAAATCTCAGAGGGATGAAGGAATCAATAAAATTTTTATTGCCGATTTTTTTAGGATTTATCTTTACCCACTTCTTCTTAATTATTCACGGTATCATAGCTCATGGCTACGGCCTGCCTGCTTTAATTCCTCAGGCGAATGCAGAAGTTTCAGAAATGAAAAGCGCCATGGGCTGGATTTTTGTTTTGTCAATTTTTCTTAAAGCTTTCTCAATGGGAGGAGGAACTTACACAGGCTTAGAAGCGGTTTCAAATAATGTTAACACCCTTTCTGAACCTAGAGTTAGAACAGCTAAAATTACAATGTTTTTAGTGGCAATATCTTTGGCGTTCATGGCGGCGGGAATAATTTTATTATATCTCTTATGGGGAGTGCAAAAAGTTCAAGGACAAACTTTAAATGCCACAACTTTTTATGCAATAACCGAGGGTTGGTATTATAACGACATTCAACTCGGTAAATTCGTTGTTCCAATAATATTAATTTTAGAAGCTGGATTATTAATTGTCGCGGCAAATGCCGGATTTCTAGCGGGTCCAAATGTTGTTGCCAGCATGGCTTCCGATGAATGGATGCCAAAATCATTTAGCTCTCTTTCAAGCAGATTAGTGATAAAAAATGGCATCTTATTCATGGCAATAGCCGCCATCGCGACCTTGATAATAACTGGTGGCTCGGTTCATATTTTAGTCGTTTTATATTCGATAAATGTGTTCATTACTTTTTCATTGTCACTTTTAGGCCTTACAATATATTGGCTTCGTCATCGCAAAAGACAAAAAAATTGGCTTAGTAAAATGTTGGTAGCTCTTGCTGGATTCATAGTTTGTTTTAGCATTTTAATGGTGACAATTTTTGAAAAATTTTATGAAGGTGGCTGGATTACAATTCTGATAACTTCTCTCTTCGTAGCAATTGGATGGTCAATTAAAAGAGTTTATCAAAAATTTCGTCAAAATTTAGCTTTAAAAGAATCGCAATTTGATGATTTTCATGAACAATGCTTGAGCCCATCATCGCTTCTTGAAACTATTGATAAGAAGGCGCCAACTGCCGCAATTATTGTTGACCAAACTTTCGGAAGTGGCATGAATTGCTTACTTCAAATTAAAAAACTCTTCCCTGGAATTTTTAAAAACTTTATCTTTGTTACGGTTGGAGAAGTTGATTCAAATACCTTGCGCGAAGAACGAAAATGGCATGATATGCGCAGAAAAACCAAATCTGTTTTGGGTAAATATAAAAATTATTGCAATGCCAATGGTCGATTTGCTAAAGCCTATATTGGCTACGATACTGATATAATCGAAAAATTATCGCAACTCACTGATCGTGTTGCCAAGGATTATGAAAATGTTATTTTCTTTGGAACTAAATTTATTTTTGACAATGAAAATATTTTTACACAAACACTCTTTAACCACGTCCCTTACATTATGCAAAGAAGGCTTCATGTTAAAGGCTTGAACATGGTAATATTACCGATGAAAATTTAGTAGCTAAATAAAAAAAGCTAAAATAAATTCGAATATTTTAGCTTTTTTATTAAAATATTATTAAACAATTCTTTATCGCTAAAATGTGGAGCATGGCCACAATTATCAAAATTATGCAACTCAAAATCTTTAATTCTTTCAGCAAAATATTTTGATTGCGAACTATGTACCACCATGTCTCCCGCGCCAGTATAGAATAGTGTTTGCGGAATATTTGCAAAATCAAGATCGAAACATGAAAAATCTTTTAATTCTTTAAGCCAAATTAATAATTTTTGATGATTTTCATCGCTAATTTCAAGGTTTTTAATAATTTGCGATTTGTTTTTGTCGTTCATAATCGATAAAACTGAAAATTTTTTTAGAGTGGCGTCTGGCGCTTGAGATAAGCTTTGAAAAAAATCATTATATGTTTTAATAGACATGCCCGCTTGAATTTTTTCATCCTTAACCATTTGAAAAGGTGGCGCTATTAAAATAAGTAGTTTGGGATTGAAAATTTTGTCTTGAATAAGCCTTAAAGATATTTGACCACCTAGGCTCCAACCGACAATAATATCGGGATTAGATGGAGAGTTTTTAAGAGATTTTTTTAAATCCTCAAAGCCTTCAAATATTGAGTAATTGAAGGATGAAATTTTAAATCTTTGAGAGATGTCTTCAGAAAAACACGGCTCGAGAGATTTAAAATTTTGACCCCACCCAGAGAAACAGAGAATTGACTTCACTGACTTTATTTGATTTTATTCTTGAGGTTTTTTGGTTTCGACGCCAAAATCAAAATCAAATTTACTTTTGAATTTGTTAACTCTTTCATTGTTAGCGTTAATGAATCCTTGATTCTTATTATCTTGCCATGCTGGATGATTTTTTGGATCCACATCAAGAGTAAGAGTGGCGTCCTCTTTTCCCCAAGAAGTAAGTGCTTGGAATTTTGTGCCATCGGTCATTACAACATTTATCAAATGTTGTTTAGGATTAAAGCCCTCCAAAGGAGCTTTCTGTGTTTTAGCTACTGACATTGATTTGTAAAAATTAATTTATTTGAATGTTTTTATTTTAAAAATTTTGAAAAATTTTGTCAATAGCATTGATTTGCCAATAATAATTTTTTCTTATTTGTGGATATATCGATTTGTAATTTATTAAATAATATTGACATTTCTTGCTGATGATTATAAAATTCTAAGAAATCAAAATACAGTTTGTAAAAAAAATAAATTAGCTCTAGCAAAACGGGCTTCGAAAATACTAACCAGTCTAATTTTAATTTATGCGATCGACAAACAATCGCATTACAAAATAGTTTTAATGAAGAAATTTATATTAAGAAAAAAATTAAAAATCGCTGCCGAGCCTTTCTTGTTTGGGATCGCAAAATATATTGTGCGCATTTTTAAATTAATTTTTACCAAAAGAACCATTCTTTTCGTGACGAATCAAAAAATTCGTAGCGTAACCTTTGGCCCATTCTCTCAAGCCTTCTGTTATATACTTATTGCCTGGATAATAAATCTATTTACGCAATCGTTAAATTACGATAAAATAATCAACACAAAATCCGAAGAAATCAACAAACTGAAGGTCGCTAATTCTTTTTTTTCCGACGAGTTTATTATTGTTAATGAAAAATTAAAAAAAGTTAACCAATATTTTTCTACAATTAATGGCCCAGTACAAAATGTTAATATGCACAAAGAAAAATTTATTAAACCAAAAGATTTAGATGAAGAAAATTTAACCAAAAAAGACAAGCAAACTCTAAATGAAATAAGATCATCTCACCAGCACCTAAATTCATTTGTTAGCACAAGCTCTCATAGAATTAAAAAAATTGAAAAAGCTATACTAAAAACTGGCCTAAACATTAAAAGACCAGTCATCGATATTGAAAAAATTAAAAATCAAAAGATTAAAGAATATTCTTTAAACGAAAAATCAAAAATTAATAGTTTGCCAAAAGGTGGTCCGGATGATAATTTCGATAACGAGCTCGAAAAAGCTTTATCAGAAAAACAAATATCAGATCCAGAATTTATTGAAAGACAAATCGAACAAGCCCAATTTAATGGCGGAATCGAATATTTGATGGTCCTAGAGAAACTTACAAAAGCTTTACCTCTTGGTCGACCAATGAAAAATTATTACATTTCTAGTGGCTTTGGAACTAGAGTTGACCCAATAAATCATCGACACACTCCGCATCGCGGTCTTGATTTCGTCGGCGCTTCACGCGAAAAAGTTATAAGCCCATCTCCTGGAAAAGTTATTCTTGCCAGATGGTTTAGCGATTATGGTAATGCAGTAGTTATCGATCATGGTTACGGCGTTACAACTCGTTATGGCCATTTATCTAAAATTAAAGTTTCTGAGGGCGAAAAAGTAAAAACAGGGAAAGTTATCGGTATTCAAGGCACTACAGGCAGAAGTACTGGTGCGCATCTACATTACGAAGTTCGCTATAAAAACGTACCGCTTAATCCAAAAAAATTCTTGGAAGCTGGGGATACTTTAATTAACAATGAAAACGAAATAAAATATGTCGATATCTAATATTCGCGCAAAGCTTAATCAAGCAACCTCAGCACAAAATTTACCAGATGGTGAAGTTATAACAAAAAAACTAGATGTTTTGACAAATTTCAAATCCACGCCAACAATATTATCTCGCGACTTAAAAATTCAAGGCGAAATCTTTAGCGCTGGAGTCATTGAAATCGAAGGAAATATCAACGGAACTATTAATGGTAATTCCGTAATTTTACGCGAAAACGGCGCAATTTATGGCACGGTTTTCGCTGAATATTTTAGTATCCGTGGAAAATTTGAAGGCACAATTAAAGCTAAAAATATCAGCATTGCAAGTAAAGCCAAAGTTACCGGTGAAATTGAATATGATATTTTATCAGTTGAAGACGGCGCCAACATCGACGGTCACTTTAAAAAAGTATAATCAAAAATTAATTTTTGAAAATATTTCTTGTGCAACCAAATTTGCATCTATTTTTAAATCCGGAACTGCGGTAATTTCAAAATCTCTTCCGATATTTAAACCTCCAACCAAATAAATTTTTGGGTGATTGCTTTTTACCAAAATCAAATCTTTTTGTAATAAGTTTTTCCTTGTCATAGATTCAATTAGCGGATAATTTCTGATATTGTAATCAAAACCCAAACAATTCACTACATAATGGCATTCAAAGCTTTTTTTGCCAGCGTTAATCATAAATTTATCACCTTTCTTTAAAATAGATTTAACCGAACTTTTAACAATTTCTAATCGATTATTTTTAATCATTTCGCTGACTATTTCCAACGAAGAATTCAAAACGCGATGACGAAAAATATTCCAATATGGCAATATTTTTTTCAAAAAATTTCTTTTATTTTTTTCATCTAAATTATGCCACAAAGTTTTAGTTTTAACTCTAATGAAATCAATTAAATGACGCAAATCATACTCTTTATTTTTTCTTAAATATTTTCTAAATTTTAATGAAATATTTAAAATTCCCAACTTCGCATCATTCACATTAATTAAATCAATCAAATCCTGCTTTATTTCTAAATTTTGTTGAAAAAAATGCGGTTTTGGAAAATTTCCCCTGCGCGAAATAGCATAAATTTTTCCTGAAAAATTTTTAGCATTTAAACCAACCAAAACATCTACCGCACTAAGCCCGGTGCCAATTATGCAAATTTTATCATCACCATTAAAATTATTTTTCTGATGAAAATTTTTAGAATTTTTTGACCATAATGGTGAAATTAATTTTTCATCATTATCGCAATAATTTAGTTGCGATTGAACAAAGCTTGAAGATATAACAACCTCGTCGGCTTCAATAATATCTAGAGCGGTGATAATTTTAAAACCCTCTTCAATATCAACAACTTCTTGTTCAATAAATTCATAATTAATTTTTAAATCATCGGCAAGTTGAAAAAAATTATCGCGAAGTTTTTTTAAATATTGACCGTAAATGTTGCGAGGAACATAGCCATCTGCCCCATTTTTTTTATAAATATCTGGGAAGTTTTCTTGTAAAAAATCTAAAAAATCATTAGGTTGTTTTTCAAGCGGACTCATTTTTTTAGCAGGAACATTCAAAATATAATTATCATTGAAATCACTAAAACCTGCCCCTATAGCATCGGCGCCATTTTTTTCAAAAATTATAAATTTGATTTTTATTTGAGATTTTTGTTCAGAAATTTTTCTTAAAATATTGCCAAAAACCATTATTCCACAAAAGCCAAACCCAACAATCGCAATCTTTTTCATGACATTTTAAATTAGTTGCCTTTTGATTTGCGAATTTTTTTTTGCTCAACGCGATGTTGAAATTTTTCATTCATTTTTGTAACATTGCGACTTGCGGTAGTGGTAAAAAAGCATGGCAAAATTGAATGAGTAATCAATGCTAAACTTACTCCTAAAAGGCGCGTTCCACTTTTGAAAGCAAATGAAAAATGTTCAAAATATTTTTCATCAGTGTCAACTAAATGCTGTTTGATTGGATTGATTTTTTTCATAATTTTGCTTTGTTTGAAGAGTTTATTAAAATATAAATTTAGTAAATTTCAATTCATAAATCTTTTCAACTTTAAATTATGAATTCTTTACTTTTATAAATTTCCGCCCGAAATTATTGCTAAAAATTTTTGATTTTTTGTTTGCGGATTATTTTTTATATATTGTGCACAACCAGCAATTGAAAGGGCTGAAGTTGGTTCAATTTTTTCTTGAAATTCTTTTTCTAATTCTTTTTGCCAAAAAATAATTTCTTCTTCTGCGATTTCCAAAATACCGTTAAGTTTTTTTAAATAATTAAAGCATCGCTCTGCAACCTTTAAGGTTCTAGCTCCATCGGCAATGGTTATTGGAGACTCTTCGAAGCCAACAATTTTATTTTCTAAAACTGATCGCGAAGCGTCATTGGCATTCAATGGCTCACAACCAAAAACTTGGGCTTGAGGCGAAACACCATTTTTAGCAATTAAACAACCCGAGAGCAAACCTCCGCCACCACAAGGGGCAAATATCGCCGACACTTCGCCGATTTTTTCAATCGCTTCCAAAACGCAAGTACCCTGACCCGCAATTACATCATCATTATCAGAAGGGTGAATAAAAAAATAACCTTCTTGTTGTTTTTCTTCGGCTAAGCGATTAGCTTCGCTTCTTCTTTCGCATAAAATAACTTCGGCACCAAGCTTGCGAGTAGCTTCAACCTTGATTGGTGATGTTATTTTTGCCATATAAATTATGACAGGAATATTAAATTTTTTACCAACAAATGCTACAGCTTGAGCATGATTTCCCGAGCTTTGCGCAACAATTTTTTCTGGAAAAAATCCATGTTTTTCTTTAAAAGCTAAAACCGCATTAAAAGCTCCGCGGGCTTTAAAAGACTTAGTTTCTTGGCGGTTATCCATTTTAAAAAATATTTTTGCACCAAACAATTCATCGATTTTTTTATTAGAAATAATTGCGGTATTTTTTATATAATTTTTAATTCTATTTTCTGCCGATAAAATATCTTGAAAATTTAACTCATTCATAATTTTAAGTTTACTTGTTGTTTTATAGCAAATTAATTTGGTATCATATGGCTTAAATATTCACTAAAAAAAATAAAATTCCATAACTAAAATGAATAAAACTTCTTATAAGAAAACTAAAATTGGCGAACACACTTTAAGTTTAGAAACGCAAATGATGTCATATGGCTATGATCCATTTATGTCGGAAGGCTCGGTTAAACCGCCCGTTTTTTTAACTTCAACTTTCGCTTTTAAAAGCGCCGAAGACGGTGCTGATTTTTTTGAAGTGGCAACTGGCAAAAAGCCTGCTCCACAATCTTCCGTTGGCGGGTTAATTTATAGTCGCATCAATCATCCAAATTTAGAAATTGTTGAAGATCGCATCGCGTTGCTCGAAAATGGTGATTCTTGCGCAGTTTTTTCAAGTGGCATGGCGGCAATTAGCACAACATTTCTAGCGCTGTTAAAACCAAATGATGTAATCGTCCATTCTTCACCACTTTACGGCGGAACCGAAGGCTTAATTCGCAAAGCTTTAAAAGATTGGAACATTAATTCTATAGAATTTACTTGCGGTTTGGATTATGAAAAAATTTCGCAAGCCCTCGAAGAAGGCAAGAAAATTGGACGAATCGGCGCCGTTTTTATTGAAACTCCGGGAAATCCTACCAACGCTTTGGTCGATTTTTCTAAAGTTCGTAAAGCGGTCGATGATTTTAATCGCGAAAATAATTGCGAAATTCCAATTATTTGCGACAACACTTTGCTTGGGCCAGTTTTTCAAAAACCATTACTTCACGGCGTTGATTTAGTTTGTTATTCACTCACTAAATATATCGGCGGACACAGTGATTTAGTTGCGGGAGCGGTGGTTGGCAAAAAATCTTTGATGGAAAAAATTCGCTCTTATCGCATCGCTTTTGGATCGCATCTCGATCCGCATTCTTCATGGATGATCGGGCGCTCTTTGGAAACTTTATATTTAAGAATGAATCGCGCCACCGAATCGGCAGAAAAAATTGCTGATTGGCTTAAGCAAAATTTTCCACAAATTAAAATTTATCATTCCAAATATTTGCTTGAAAAAAACTATCAAGAAACCTTTAAAAATCAATGCTTGAGCTACGGAAGCACTTTTGCATTTATGATTAATGGTGGTCGCAAAAACGCTTTTAAATTTATTAATTCTTTGAAAATTTTTAAATCGGCGGTGAGTTTGGGCGGAACGGAATCTTTAGTTTGTCACCCTGCTTCGACCACGCATTCAGGCTTAAGTGAAGAATTGCGCGATAAATTTGAAATTTCTGAAGGATTGATTCGCTTGTCAATTGGCATTGAAAATCCCGATGATTTAATAGCGGATTTAAAAATTGCTTTCGCGCAAATTGAACTTTAATAATTTTATAAAAATAACGCCAAAATAGTATGATTAAAATTGCAACATTCAATGTAAACTCAGTTAAGGCAAGACTTCCGAGACTTCTCGAATGGTTAAAATCTTCAAATCCCGACATTGTTTGTTTGCAAGAATTAAAATGTGAAGAAAATGCTTTTCCATTTGAAGCCTTGCTCGACGCGGGATATAATTCGGCAGTTTACGGACAAAAAACTTATAATGGCGTCGCCATTTTATCAAAATATAAAATTGAAGATGTGGTTAAAGGTTTGCCCGATTTAGATGCAAATTCTGGCATCGATGGCGCTCAAGATTTACAAGCTCGTTATATCGAAGCGGTAATCTCTTTCAAGAGTGGCGCTCTTCGCGTAGCTTCGGTTTATGTCCCAAATGGCGGTGGTGATTTAAATGAAGGCGAAAAATTGGAAGATTCTAAAAAATTTATTTACAAAATAAAATTTTTACAACGCCTTAGCGCTCATATTTCTAACATTTCAAATTATGATGAAATGCAAATTTTTGGTGGCGATTATAATGTTGCATGTGAAACAATTGATATTTTTGATCCGCAAAAATTTGCCGGACAAATTTTATTTCATCCGCAAGAAAGACAAAAATTTCGTGAACTTTTGAATGTTGGCTTGATCGATTCTTATCGCGCCAAATATCCGCAAAATCAAGCTTTTAGTTGGTGGGATTATCGTGGCAATTCTTATACTCAAAATAAAGGCGCGCGGATTGATTATTTATTAATCACGCCAAATTGCGCCGACAAAATTATCGATTGCGACATCGAAGATAAAAATGTCCGCGACCAAGAAAAAGCCTCGGATCATTGCCCGGTTTGCTTGACGATTTCTTGATTTTGTTTTTAAATTTTTCTTTTAAAACCCCTTACTCCAAACCTCTCAACGTTTACGGGGTTACAAAACTACATTTTATGATAACACTCGCAACGCTTTCGGTGCCATAGCTCCCCCTAAAGGGGAGAGCTACAGCCCGTATGCATTACGAGTATTTTTAAAATGTAGTTTTGCAAGATATAATGCGGAATAGCTTGGGATTTTTAGCATTAAGATTTAAATTTAATATATTTCCAAAGCCGAAGGATAAGAGAAAAATATAAAATGCGTTAAATTAATTAAAAAATGTAATAAAATTGAAGCCTCGATATATCTGGTGCGGATGAATATCAAGCCGTAGAAAAATCCACAAATTGTTGCTAATAAAATAAAAGTAAATCCTTGACTAAAATGCGTCAAGCCAAAAAGAATTGAAGTGAAAATTAAGCCGATAATTTGCGAGTTTTTTGAAAAATATTTAGAATTTTTGAACAATAAAATTACGCTATTTTGCACAAAAAATCGAAAGAAAAATTCCTCGGCAAAAATTGTTAAAAATATCATTTTTACCAGCCATAAAAAAGTAATTTCAAAATTTGGAAATTTGAGGTCGAAAACTAAAAAATTGCCAAAAGTGCCAAGGGCTAGGAGTATTATCAATAAAGGCGCGAAGAGTTTTATTGTTTGTATAAAAATATTTTTGTAATCGCTAAATTTTCTTGGCGGATTATAAACAAAAAATAATATAAAAATGGCGATAAGTGGTTTATCGAAATTTAACCATATGTCAAAATTTGAAGAATTTTTACTTAATTTAATATTGGTCAAGAGCTCAATATTATTAATACTTGGAAGCTGGTGTAAAAAACTAAGAATGGCGATAATAATAATGCCAAAATATATAAAAACTCTATATAGCGAAGGAAATTTTTTTTGATAAAAACTATAAATTAGAAGTCCAAATAACAAAATTATCGAACAAGATATAAAATTAACAACACCCCCAATTAGACCAGTCAACAAGGCAAATGCAAAAAGAATTATTGGTAGTTTTTTAGTATTCGTAAAATAAAAACTTATTAAATTTACAATTAAAAAAGTTAAAGAGATGTAAGATAAATTTTGATTGGAAAAAAAGTTTAACATGATTTTTTTAAGCAATTTTGTTTAGGTTTTATAAATTTTAATGATTAAAATATAAAAGTTTAAAAATGATTTCTAGTAAAAAAATGTTAAATTTTAAAAATAGTTTCCACGATCAGTTTTCGTCAGATTTTTATCAAAAAATCGCTCCGAAAAATTTTCCTAAAGCAGATCTGGTGCATTTTAACAATGAATTAGCGCAAGAATTAAATTTTGTAAAAAAAGATCTAAAAAAATCGGAAATTAAAGAAATTTATAAACAAATTTTTTCTGGACAAAAAATTCATGCGACCTCGATTCCAATTGCTTTGGCTTACGCGGGTCATCAATTCGGCAATTTCGTGCCACAACTTGGCGATGGGCGCGCGGTTTTACTTGGCGAAATTATTAGCGATTCTCAACGCTTCGATGTTCAATTAAAAGGCAGTGGGCCAACTAAATTTTCGCGCAATGGCGATGGGCTAATGACTCTCAGCTCCGCAATTCGCGAGTTAATCATCGGCGAAGCCTTGCATTATTTACAAATTCCGGCGACGCGAATTTTAACTTTGTGCCTAACTAACGAGCCCGTTTATCGCCAAGAAATCAATATGGGCGCAGTGATTTCGCGAGTTGCTAAAAGTCATATTCGCGTTGGAACTTTTGAATATTTCGCCTCGAAAGGCAATAAAATCGCCATTCAACAACTTTGCGATTATGTTATAAATCGCCATTTCCCGCAAGAAAATTCCTCGTCAAAATCAATTACAAAATTATTTAGCGATATTGTTTTTACTCAAGCTAATTTAATCGCAAAACTGCAGGCGAATGGCTTTATTCATGGCGTCATGAATAGTGACAATATGGCCATAAGTGGACAAGCGATTGATTTCGGACCTTGCGCTTTTTTAGACGAATATGATTCGAAAAAAGTTTTTAGCGCGATTGATCGAAATGGTCGTTACGCCTACGAAAATCAGATTAAAATAGCTCAATGGAATTTGTGGATTTTGGCAAATTGTTTGTCTTTAATTCATCAAAATTCTCAAGAATTGTTAGAAATTTTAGATTTATTTCAACAAAAATTTGATGAAAATTATCTAAAAATTATGGCGAAAAAACTTGGTTTTGAGAAACAAATTCCGCAAAAATTAATTGCCGATTTTTTAAAAATCTTGCAACAAAAAAATTGTGATTATCACCAAAGTTTTTTTAATTTAAGCGACGATTTATTGCAACAAGAACCCTTGGCAATCAAGGATGAAGAATATCGTAAATGGTTTTCATCTTGGCGTGATTTATTACAACAAGAATATGATTTTAGCGATAAAAATATTTTGCCAAAAATTGCCAAAAAAATGCGAAAAAATAATCCATATATCATCGCGCGAAATCATATCGTTCAAGAAGTTATCGATGCTGGCAATAATTTAGATTTTCAACCGCTTGAAAATTTTTTAAAAGTATTAAAAAAACCTTTTAATTATTATAAAAAAAATATTTTTTATCACACTCCTCCAACCAAAGAAAAGAGGGTTTTGCAAACTTTTTGTGGGACTTAATATTTCTATAAAATCATGTTTTAAATTTTCAAAATTTTTCTTAATTTATTTTTTAAATATTACGTTTTGAATTTAAAAAATTAGCAAAATTTTAGAAAAAAATATTGCGAAAAAAAGAGTAAAATTTCTAGAAATTTAACATTTTTTTAAAAATAGCCTCTGGAAGCTTGTTATTATTGAGTCGGTGATTTTATTTTTACAAAAAAAAGCTTTTTAAAAATTTCTTCGGACTTTTTAAGAAGCCTTTATTTCCAAGGCTTTGGAGGCTATTTTTTACTCAATAAAAATCTTTTTAAAAATTATTTTATTGAAAAAAATCGGAATTTTTTTGGATTCAGTGTTTTCAAGGGTTTAAGATGGTTTTATTACTAATTTATTACTAATTTATTACTAATTTATTACTAATTTATTACTAATTTATTACTAATTTATTACTAATTTCCAATTTGATTTTTTTCTATTACCAAAATTTTTAATTCGATTGTCCTTAGATAATTTCGTTAAAATATTATTAATCTTTCTAGTCTTTTTTTGATCACTTAAAATTCCTGGTAAATATTTCCAAACTAAATCATTAATTTGTGCTCTTGTTTGTCCATTATCCCAATGCTCTAAATGCTTAATTATTTTATCAATAATAAAATCATCGGGGAAGCCTTTTTTTTCAGTATATTCAGTTTCTTTACCAAGAATTTCCGCAACTTTTTTAGACAAAAAATAACTTTTTTCAATTTTTTCAATTAACTTTTGATCTCTAAGTTTTTTTAAATCTTTTTTGTCAATTTCATCAATCTTATTTTTTTGAATTTTATCAAGAATAATCGTTGTATTAAAATCCAAATCACCTTTATTCATCAATATTTCAGTAAATTTTTTATCAATTTCTTTACCGTAAATTTCTAATTTTGTTTCATCAAATCCTTCATCATAATCATAAGTTGGAAATGGAAAAGTTTTTTTTCTTAGAGTCTCGTACATAGTTTTTACTCCCGAGCCAAGTTTATCAATCATCCCCAACTCTTTCATCGCATTAACCAAGGCTTTATTGCGATATTTACTAGCGATATTTTTTCTTTCTAGAACGTAATCTTCAGCCTTACCGTCAAAAAAATTTCCAGCATTGGTAAAAATTAATTTATCAATTTTTTCTAAGATTGTTATTCTTTTACCAGCATAATAATCTTGATGAGCAATGCAATTATGAAGGGCTTCGAGAAAAACTTTTTGGTCATATTTATCGACTTCTCGGGCAATCAATTCATTTTTAGTATTTTCGGTAATAATTTTATATTTAGGATTTCTAATAAAACTCCAAGCTTGCGAAGTTGAAAGTATCAATGGAAGATAAAAAGATTGATCAGCTTTTTCTTCAGACGTATCAAGTCTCCAAGCAATCTCCACCGAATCGCTAGAATTTTTTAATTTGTAAGTGCTTTCTTTTTTCCCAAGCAAAACCAGGCAAGCATTTGTGAGTTTAGAATTTCTTATAAAACCCAATTTTTCTAAAAATTTTTTATCGCTCCAGCTTGCGACCTCAAGGCTTGGATATTTTTCTTGATAATGATTTTTTGCCAATTTTAATGCCTCAAAATCAAGATCGTCAATATTAGATTCTTCGCAAACAATTTCCGACCAATCATCTCCAAATAAAGCGATTTTTTTTACAATTTTATCAAGATCCGGGGATTCGTAAAGATTATCATTGTGGCTTCCAACTCTATACCACGCCACCAAATCTTTTTTATTTTTATACTGGGCAAGCTTTCCTTTAGCACAAGGAATTTTATAAATCGTAATATTTTTTTCCTTATATTCGGATTTACAAATTTCAAAATCATGAGAATTGCCAAAATAATTAGAAATCTGTATTTTTAAATCTTTTTCATCTTTATTTACAGCAGTTCCACAAACATTTCCTTCATCGTCAACACCAAAAACTAAATAGCCAAAATCCTCTCCCACCAATGTTGCAGAATTTGAAAGGGCCGAATAATATTTAAAAAAATCACTTTTATCTTTAAATAAATTATAATTTTTTTTAAATTCAATATACTCGCATTCACCTTTTTTTAGCAAATTTTCTAATAATTCTTTTAACTCTTTTTCATTCATAAATTTATTTTTAAAATGTTGTGGTGAAAACATTAAATTTTGGTCGAAATTTAGACAATTTTTTGCCCAGTTCCTGCCCAATCTTTAATAAAAGTTTCAATACCTTTATCGGTAAGTGGATGTTGCGCTAATTGTTTAATAACTTTGGCGGGGATTGTGGCGACATGAGCGCCAAGCTTTGCTGATTCAACGATATGAATTGGATTGCGCACCGAAGCTACTAAAACTTGTGTTTTAAAATTTTCGTAATTGTCATAAATTTCGCAAATTTCGCCGATTAAATTTAAACCATCTTGTCCGATGTCGTCAAGTCTGCCAACGAAAGGCGAAACAAAAGTTGCGCCGGCTTTGGCGACAAGAATCGCTTGGGCTGCAGAAAAACACAAAGTAACATTGGTTTGAATTCCTTTATTAGAAAAATAGCGACAAGCCTTGATGCCATCCATCGTCAAAGGTAATTTTATGCAAACATTTTTAGCAATTTTGCTTAGAATTTCACCTTCGCGAACCATTGATTCATAGTCAATCGAAGCCACTTCAGCACTTACTGGACCATCAACTTCCGCACAAATTTCTGCAATTACTTCTTGAAATTTTCGTCCCGATTTGGCGATTAAAGTTGGATTGGTGGTCACGCCATCAATTAATCCGTAAGCATTGAGCTCTTTGATTTCAGAGATTTCGGCAGTATCGACAAAGAATTTCATAAATTTTAATAATTAAGGTTGGAAGAAAATTTTTTTACTTTATTATTTTAAAAAAATAATTCTTCAATTCAACTTATTAAAATCATATTATGACAAAATTTGCGCAAATAATTTTGCCGAACGCTCTTAATGATGATTTTACTTATTTTGCCTTAGAAAATCAAGAAATCGGCGATGTGGTTTTGGTTGAATTTGGGCGCCAAAAACTGTGGAGCATTGTTATTTCTTTGCATGATGATGTGCCAAGTAATTTTGATGTTAAAAAAATTAAAAAAGTTTTAGAAATTCATCAAAAATTAAAACTTACTTTAAATCAAATTAAATTTATTGAGGCGATTTCGTCTTACAATTTAGCGAGTCGAGGCTTGGTATTAAAAAGCTTTATTGGCATTTTAAATTCCGATAAAGTTCAAAAAGAATCTACACCTTTATATCACGAAATTAACGAAAAAAATTTCCATTTAAAAACTTTATTGCCCGATCAACAAAAAATTTATAACGAAATTTGTCAAGATTTAAAAAGCTCGCAAACCTTCTTGATCGACGGCGTAACCGGCTCGGGCAAAACCGAAATTTATTTTGCAATTATTGCCGAAATTTTAAAAAAAGATAACTCTTCACAAATTTTAATTTTATTACCCGAAATCGCTCTAACCAGCCAATTACTAAGTCGCTTCGAGGAGCAATTTGGATTTCGTCCCGCGCTTTGGCATTCGAAAATTTCTAAAAAACATAAAAGAGAAATTTATTTTGGGGTAACAAACGGCACTACTAAAGTCTTAATTGGAGCGCGCTCTTCATTGCTTTTACCTTTTAAAAATTTATGCTTAATTGTTATCGATGAGGAACATGACAACTCATTCAAACAAGAAGATATTTTTAATTTTCATGCTCGCGATATGGCGATTTTCAAAAGCAAATTAGAAAATTTTCCAATCATTTTATCTTCAGCGACACCAGCACTTGAAACTTACAACAACGCCAAAAATGGCAAATATAAACAATTTTTATTAACACAAAAATTTGGCACTAAAAATGTCATTGATTTTGTTGATTTGCGTCAAGAAAAAATTGAAAATAATCATATTTTATCACGAAAATTACGCGAAGAAATTGCCAAAAATTTGTTACAAAAAAAACAAAGTTTATTGTTTTTAAATCGTCGCGGATATTCCCCCGTAACACTTTGTAAATCTTGTGGCAAAAAATATGATTGCCCGAATTGTGATTTTCATTTGGTTCTTCATAAGCATAAAAATTCATTAATTTGTCATCATTGCGGACATCAAGAAAAAGTTTCAAAAAACTGCAAATATTGTAATGAAGAAAATTCTTTAACCAGCATCGGCACTGGCGTTGAAAAACTTCATGAGGAAGTAAAATTTGTTTTCCCTGATGCCAATATTGCCTTGGTTAATAGTGATGATATTAAAAGTTTTGAGGATGCCGAAAAAATTGTTAAAGATATTTCATGTGGAACAATTGACATAATTATAGGAACGCAAATGATTTCAAAAGGCTATGATTTTGCCAATTTGAATTTAGTTGGAATTGTCGATGCTGATTCAATGCTTTACTCTTCTGATTTACGAGCTTTGGAAAGAGCTTATCAAGTTTTTACCCAAGTGATGGGAAGAGCTGGGCGTCGCGATGAAAGTGGTAAAATTATTATCCAAACTTTTAACCCACAAAATTTACTTTTCGAAAAAATTGCCCTCGACGACAAAAAGAACTTTTATGATTTTGAATTAAATAATCGTCATCAATTAAATCTTCCGCCTTTTTCGCAAATGGCAAAATTTGAAATTAGCGCTTTAAACGAACAAGAAGCCAAGAATTTTGCCAAAAATTTAATAAAATATTTCCCGATTGACGAAAAAATTGAAATTTTTGGACCCGCGCCAGCACCGCTTCAGAAGCTTAAAAATCGTCATCATTTTTTAATTCATTTAAAAGTTGATAAAAAAGTCAATTTACAAAAATTAATTAATGACATAACCTCAAAAATTGAGATTCCAAATAAATATAGATTACGAATAAATATTAATCCTTTTTAACTAAATATTAATAAAAAATGATTTACAAATTTATAATAAAAACTTTTATTTTAATTTTCTTAACCTGCTTCAACGCTTACTCACAAAGCGTAATGTCCCAAAATATTTCTAGAGAATTCACAAAAATAATTTTATCACCTGAAAAAATTACCAAAAAAGATTATAATAATTTTTGGAAACAAACTGGGATTACCTCTCGAGAAGAAAAAATGAATTTGATTATTATGATGAAAAATAGTTTTGTAGCTGTTCAAGAATATAATAAAGATGTTTGGGATTGCGCTGAAAAATCTTGGATTGCTAATAAGGAAATTGATTGCGCAAAACTTAAAAAAAGCACCAATGCTCTTAAAAATATTTTTTACAATTCTCCAGAAATTAATAAATTTAAAGAAATGGAAAAAAATTTTTCCGAGCTTATAAAAGTATCTTCGAGACGCGGGATCGATATCGACAAATCGTCCAATAGTTTGAAAATTTATAAACAAATTACCTTAGCCGATATTCAAAAAACTAAGGAGGATACTAAAAAAATATTAGACCGCGCTGATGTAATTCTTCAACCGGAATTTATAAGTTCGGGAATCTAACTCTCCGTAGTGTAATTCGGCGATTCAGAAGTTATAGTTATTGAATGCGGATGCGATTCTCTTAATCCTGAATTAGTAATTCTTACAAATTCACAATTTCTGCGCATATCTTCTATATTGGCGTTGCCCGTATAACCCATTGCCGACTTTAAGCCACCAACCAACTGATGAATTACATCAACTACTGAGCCTTTGTAAGGAACTCGTCCCTCAACGCCCTCTGGCACTAATTTCATTTTATCCGCAACATCTTGTTGAAAATAACGATCGGCCGAACCACGAGCCATCGCTCCAAGAGAACCCATTCCACGATAAACTTTATAAGATCGACCTTTAAATAAAACAATTTCGCCGGGCGTTTCTTCAGTTCCCGCCAACAAACCTCCAAGCATTACAGCACTTGCTCCGCCAGCAATTGCTTTTGCCAAATCTCCTGAAAATCTAATGCCACCATCAGAAATTACCGGAAGTTTTACTTTTTCACAAAATTCCATTACATCCAAAAGTGCAGAAAATTGTGGAACTCCAACGCCAGCAATAATTCGAGTTGTGCAGATTGAACCAGGACCAATTCCAACTTTAACACCATCAACACCAGCATCAAAAAGTGCTTTGGCAGCTTCTTTTGTAGCGATATTGCCCGCAATAATTTCTTGTTTTGGATAAAGTCTTTTTAACTCTCTTATGGTTTCAATTACGCCTTTGGAGTGACCATGCGCGGTATCTACAACTAAAATATCAACATGTTCTTCGATTAAACTTTCCGCCCTTTTGATGCCATCTTTACCAACCCCAGTTGCGCCCGCAACCAATAGACGCCCTTCTTTATCCTTTGAGGCGAATGGAAATTGTTTAGTTTTTTCTAAATCTTTTCCCGTCATCAAACCTATGCAATTATTGTCATTATCAACAATGATGATTCTTTCAATTTTATTTTTATGTAAAAGATTTTTGGCTTCCAATTTAGTAACGCCAAGATTTGCAGTAATAAGATTTTCTTTTGTCATCAAATCTTTAACGAGTTGTTTTTTATCATGAGCAAAACGCACATCACGATTAGTCAAGATTCCAACCAATTTTTTAGAGCCATTTTTAACAACAGGAATTCCTGAAATTCCATATTGTTTCATTAATTGCAAAGCATCGCCAAGAGTTTCTTCGGGAGTTATAACGACTGGATCAACCACCATTCCCGATTCAAATTTTTTAACTCTTCTAATCTCGTTAGCCTGATCTTTTATTGATAAATTTTTATGAATGCAACCAATGCCACCGCTTTGCGCCATAGCAATTGCTAATCGACTTTCAGTTACGGTATCCATTGCCGCAGAAATTATTGGAATTTCGATTGAAATATTTTTGGTAATTTTTGTTCTAGTGTTTGTTTCGCTTGGAAGAACTTCAGAATATAGAGGCTTAAGCAAGACATCATCAAATGTTAAGGCTGGTGATGATGTTTCGATAATTTTGCGATTATTTGTCATGATTTTGCTACCTTTAATTTAATTTTAATTCTTGTTTTATAAATCAATAAACTTAAAAATTAGTTAAGTTTTTAAAATAAAAATTGTAGCAAGAAATTATCGCTTAACAAAAAATAAAATTCAACGCTAATTTAATAATATAATAAATTATGGCCTCTCATATAGAAAAACTTTGCTTAGAAAAAAATATAAAACTAACTGAAAATAGGAAAATTATTGCCAAAGTTATATCGAAAAGCATCGACCATCCAGATGTTGAAGAAGTTTATCAGCGTGCTTCAAAAATTAATAATAAAATCGGCATCGCCACAGTTTATCGCACCGTAAAAATGCTTGAAGAATCCGGAATTATTGCCAAGCACGACTTCTTAAACAAGGGTCGGGCGCGCTATGAATTTCTTGAAAATGATGACCATCACGATCACTTGGTTGACATTACCAACGACGAAGTTATAGAATTTTATAATGAAGAAATTGAAAAATTAAAAGTGAAAATTGCGCATGATCATGGCTATGAACTAATTGGTCATAAACTTGAGTTATATTGCCGACCAATTGTAAAAAAAAATTAAAATAATTTATGGCGGTTTATACAAAAATAACTTTTGAAGAACTTGCTCATCACCTTACTAATTACGATATTGGCGAGCTTGTTGAATTCAAAGAAATAGTTGACGGGATCGATAATTCTAATTTCATCGTCAAAACTTCAAAAAACACTTTTATTTTTACAATTTTTGAGTCACGAATTGATAAAAATAGTTTGGATTATTTCATTAATTTTAAAGAACATTTATCTTCAAAAAATATTTCTTGTCCGTCGCCAATTAAATCAAAAAATTCACAAACAATTCTCGATTTTAAAAATAAAAAAACTGTCTTGGTGAGCTTCTTAAATGGCCTCACCTTAAAAGCTCATGAAGATGGCTATTACTATAATATAACTAGCAATCATTGCTTTCAAATCGGCTCAATTCTTGCTAAAATGCATTTGGCTTCAAAGGATTTTAGTTTAGTTCGTCAAAATGATTTAGCGATTAAAGATTTTGAAAATTTGCTTAATAAATTTAAACATTTAGTTGATGCTTACGATCCGAATTTAAATAAATTAATTTCTAAAACTTTAACAACATTAAACACCTCTTGGAATATCGATTTAGAATCTTTCCCATGCCATTTAGATTTATTTCCTGACAATGTTTTTTTTGACGAAAATAATAAAATTAGTGGCGTAATTGATTTTTATTTTTCAGCAAATGATTTATTGATTTACGACTTTGCCATAGTTGTCAATGCTTGGTGTTTTGATAAAACCACCTTCAATTTTGATAAATTTAATTCTTTATTAAATTCTTACCAAAAAATAAGACCTTTTAGCTCAAAAGAGCTAAATTTTTTAGAAACCGCTTTAATTGGTGCATCGATGCGATTCCTTTTGACAAGGCTTCACGATATGTTTTTTACACCCAAAGATTCTATTGTGAAAATTAAAAATCCTCTTGAATATAAAGAAAAGCTTTTATTTTTTATAAATAACAAAATATTACACAATGATAAATTATAATTTTTTTGGCAGAGAATGCGTTATTGAGCAAGATTTAAATGATCGAACTGATTTAAATCAAAAACTCAATGATTTAAATTTCAAATTTGGAGAAGTTCTGCTATTAAATCAAGTTCACGGAAAAGATGTTGTTGTCGTTGATGACATTAAAAAAATTCATGGCATTCAAAATTTACCAAAAGCGGATGGAATCGTTACTAATTTAAAAAATATTGCCCTTGGAATTATCACCGCTGATTGTGCACCAATAATTTTTTATGATGAAGAAAATCATGTGATCGGAGCTTGCCATGCTGGTTGGCGCGGTGCAAAATTAGGAATTATTCAAGAAACCGCAAAGAAAATGTACGATTTAGGAGCTAAAGATATTCGCGCGATAATCGGACCAATGATTCAACCATACTCTTATCAAGTTTCAGTAGATTTTTACAATGAATTTTTATCAGAAGATCCAAACAATTTAAGATTTTTTAAGGAAACTTCTGAATCAATTCGCTGGAATTTCAATTTACCTAGTTATATTGAAAGCAAGCTTTCGAAGAGTGGTATTAGTGATATTGAAAATTTGATGATAGACACTTACACCAATCATCAAAAATATAGTAGCTATAGAAGATTTTGTCACGGTAGCGAAGAGAGTCGCGGAAGAAATGTTTCGGTTATTTGCCTAAACTAAATTTGTTCTTTTTTTATAATTTCTTTTACGAGTTTTAAATAGGCAACTGAGCCGGTGCATTTAGAATCATAAATTATTCCCGGTAAGCCGTAAGATGGCGCCTCGGAAAGCTTTACATTTCTTGGAATATAACTTTCATAAACCTTGTCTCCTAGAAAATTACGCACATCTTCTTCAACTTGTTCGGTAAGCTTGTTACGCTTATCATGCATTGTTAAAATTATTCCGCTAATTGCTAAATTTTGATTTAAATTATCTTTAATTAAACCAACGGTGTTTAATAAATGACTCAAGCCTTCAAGTGAAAAAAACTCACATTGCATTGGAATCAATATTGAGTCAGAAGCGCACAGGGCGTTTAGGGTTAAAAGTCCTAAAGATGGCGGGCAATCAATAATTATAATATCAAAATCTACAACAATTTTTTCTAAAGAATTTTTTAACAAAAATTCTCTGTGTTCGATATTCACTAATTCAACTTCCGAAGCTGATAAATCAACCGTTGAGGTAATGATTTTTAAATTGGGTATTTTTGTTTTAATAATCGCATCTGAAGCATCAATTTGACCGATAATAACTTCATAAATCGTATTATGTCGCTCACTGATATCGACCCCAAGACCGGTGCTGGCATTGCCTTGTGGATCCAAATCAATTAATAAAACTTTTTTTCCTATTGCGGACATTGCGGTGGCGATATTAATCGCCGTCGTTGTTTTTCCGACCCCACCTTTTTGATTTACAATCGAAAATATTTTGGCTTTTTTAATATTATCTTGCTGATCCATATAATTTATAAATTTGGGTTTTGGATTGTTAGCTTCAAACTAAGTTCGTTAAATAATTTGTCAATTCGTTTCACATGAAACAATCAAAAAAACACTTTATATTTTTCTTAAAAAATTTACATATATTGTTGACCCAACCGCATCTATTTTTTTATCAAGACACTCTATTAAATAGCATCCACCTTTAGCAATCGGATAGCGAAAATCGCCCGCAAATATATCAAAGGCTATTTTGGTGTGATAGCTGAATTTATTATCTCCGAACAAGTCAAAATTGAATTTTATTTCTGTAAAATTTTTCTGTAAAAAAATCATCAATTCTTTTGCATTATTAAGATTGTTGATGATTTCTGGAGCTGAGAATTTATTTCTAATTTTAGCATCCAGATTTTCAAAATTATTATTTTCTAAAACTATTTCAGAAATTAATTCATTGTAATCTTTTGCTAAAACTTTTATATCTGAAATTCTCTTGTTAATAATCGCTTCTTTTAAATTATCCTTATCATCAACATCAATATTTTTTAAAAATATTTCTAAAAAATCTGGCAATGAAATTGAAATATTTAAATCATTAATTTTGATTTTATCTAACGCGATGAGGGTGTCTTTAATAACTTCAAAGCAAGCTTTAATATCCTTTGAACCAATTATTTCGCATCCAACTTGAGTTTGTTGACGCTCACGATAAATTTCATCGCTATTAACACAAATTACATCACCATAATAACATAATTTTATTGGCATTTTTAATTCATTATCGCGAGAGGAAATGTATTTCGATATTTGCGTCGTGATATCATCTCTAAAAAAAAGATTTTTACCCGAAATATTGTCAACGACTTTAAAAGTATTTTTTAATTTTCTTTCATCATAATACTCTTCAAACTCTACTAAAGATGTTTTTATTAGCTCATAATCGCTTGCCATAAAGCTTTCTAAGGTCAATTTGGTATATTCGTAATTTTTTTTCGCCTCGCTAGTGTCAAGGTCGTAAAATCCCAAAGGCAATAATCTTTTCTTACTCTTCATAATTATTTTTTATAAATTTTTGCAAATTCAACATATCAAGCCAAGTCAATCTTTTTTTTGCAGATTGACGCATTAAAAAAGAAGGATGGAAAATAGTAAATATCTTAGTTTTGTTTTCTAAAAATTGTGGAGAAAAATCAATAAATTGACCACGAATCTTACTTATTGTTTCAGAAGTATCAATTATTGCATTCATTGCGGTGGCGCCGACTAAAATTATTATTTTTGGATTAAAAATTTGTAAATGCCTTTCCACAAAAGGTCGACAAATTGCTAATTCTTCTTGAGTTGGACGACGATTGCCTGGTGGTCGCCAAAAAATTACATTGGTTACACAATAATCTTTTTCGCGAGTTAAATTTATGGAGTTAAACATCGCCGTTATCATCTCGCCCGAATCACCGCAAAAAGGAATTCCTCGCAGGTCTTCATGATTTCCGGGAGCCTCGCCAATAACCATAATTTTGGAGTCAGAATTGCCATCAACGAAAACCGTATTGGTTGCCATTTTTTTTAGATTACACCCATCAAAATTTTCAATAATTTCTTTAAGCTCGCTAACGGTTTGAGCTTTATTTGCCAATAATCGAGCATTTTCAACAATTTGATTTAACGGCAAAAATTTTTCATCCGTATTTAATGATTTATTTTCCATAAAATTGATTTGATTTTTCTTTGCCAATTCCGCTAAAGCATGAGATGTGGAAGTGATATTTTTGATATTTGAAATAATTGGCGAATCTTGGATTGGTAGCTTCTCTAAGTCTTTTTTCTTCACTGGCTCTATAATTTTTTGTACCAACGCAGGTGTATTTTGTATATTTGAAGTCACAACTGAATCTGGCATTTGGGGAGATATTCCACTTTTGCTTTTAGCAATTTTCAAAAAATTCACCTCATTATTTATTTTAAATTTATCCGTTGGTTCATTTGCGAATGTTTCATTCAATTCATTTTGCTCGTAAAACTCTAAAACATCAAAAAAATTATATTTAGATTTCATCGCAATTAAATAATTTTTTTAATAAATTTTTGAAAATCATCGGTTTTTTCAAAGTTTTTATAAACAGAAGCAAAGCGCACGAAAGCAACCTTATCAAGCTTTTCAAGAGAACTCATGACTATTTCTCCAATTTTAGAAGATAAAATTTCGGTTTCATTTTCAACCTCAAGTTGACGAACAATATTATTCACGAGCCTCTCAACTTGTAATTCGGAAACAGGGCGTTTTCTCACCGCCATTTCAATTGATTTTTTTAATTTTTCTGGATCAAAAATTTTCTTGTCACCATTTTTTTTAATAACAGTGATCTCGCGGAGTTGAATTCTTTCAAATGTTGTAAATCTTGAGTCGCAAGCGGGGCAGTATCTTCGTCTTTTTATCGCTTCCCCATCATCAGAAATTCTACTATCTTTTACTTGAGTTTCGAGATTTCCACAAAATGGGCAACGCATATGAAATGCTGAGTTTAAATTTTTGATTCAAAGCTTTGTGGCATAAACGCCATTCTTGATTAGTTTGAATTAATTAACTAATCAATCAATATTAATAATTTTTCTTCACTTTGCATTTCGGCAAAACCACCTTTTACGGCAATAGTTTTAAAGATATTTTGAGAGTTATCGTAAAGATGAATATCTCCTTCGCGAAGATTGGAAATTATCGCTTCATGTCCGCGCATAATTCCCAAATCTCCGGAAGTCGAAGGGACAACTGCAATGTTGCAGAGCCCCTTAAAAATCGATCCTTCTATTGATACTATTTCAATTTTTAAATCCGACATAAAATAAATTTCCAATCCAATTTAAAATTAATTAGCTATTTTCTTTGAGTATTTTATCACCCTTAGTAATAGCTTCTTCGATGTTTCCAACCATATAGAATGCAGATTCTGGAAGATAATCTAATTCTCCAGCGCATATCGCTTTAAATCCACTAATTGTATCTTTTAATGAAACCAATTTTCCTGGCGCGCCAGTAAATACTTCGGCAACATGGAAAGGTTGAGATAAAAATCTTTGAATTTTTCTTGCACGGGCAACCGTTAATTTATCTTCTTCAGAAAGTTCATCCATACCAAGAATGGCAATAATATCTTGCAAAGATTTATAGGCTTGCAAAATTTTCTGAACTTCTCGGGCTACTTGATAATGCTCATCTCCAACGATTCTTGGATCAAGAATTCTTGAAGTTGAATCAAGTGGATCGACCGCTGGATAAATTCCGATTTCGGCAATTTGACGAGATAAAACCGTCGTCGCATCAAGATGCGCGAATGAAGTTGCGGGAGCAGGGTCAGTTAAATCATCAGCAGGTACATAAATCGCTTGAACTGAAGTAATTGAACCATTTTTAGTTGAAGTAATTCTTTCTTGCATTGCACCCATTTCTGTAGCAAGTGTTGGCTGATAACCAACCGCAGAAGGAATCCTTCCAAGAAGAGCTGACACTTCTGAACCAGCTTGAGTAAAGCGGAAAATATTGTCGATAAAAAATAGCACATCGCGACCTTCTTTGTCACGGAAATATTCAGCTTGAGTAAGGCCAGTTAAAGCAACGCGAGCACGGGCTCCAGGTGGCTCGTTCATTTGTCCATAAACCAAGGCAACTTTAGAATTTTTGAAATTTTTGGTATCGATAACACCTGAATCAATCATTTCATGATAAAGATCATTACCTTCGCGAGTTCTTTCACCGACTCCGGCAAACACCGAATATCCGCTATGGGCTTTGGCAACGTTGTTGATTAATTCCATAATCAAAACTGTTTTACCAACACCAGCACCACCGAATAATCCAATTTTTCCACCTTTAGAATATGGAGCGAGAAGATCAATAACTTTGATTCCAGTTTCAAGAATTTCGGTTTCAGTTGCTTGATCAACAAGCAAAGGTGCCGAAGCGTGAATTGGATAAAGTTCATTGCAAACGATTTCACCTTTCTCATCGATTGGCTCACCAATAACATTCATAATTCTGCCAAGAGTTGCTTCTCCGACGGGAACTGAAATTGGACGACCTGAATCAACAACTTTTACACCACGACTAAGGCCATCGGTTGAATCCATAGCAATGGTTCTAACGGTTTTTTCACCAATATGAAGAGCGACTTCTAAAATGAGTTTTTTTCCATCATTTTGACATTCGAGAGCGTTGTAAATGGCGGGCATTTCACCATTTTCAAATTCAACATCTACCACCGCAGAAATAATCTGCGTAACTTTTCCTGTATTTTTCATGTTTAATTAAAATTTATTTCACTACAATTTTTAAATTATAAAACACTCGCAAGCCTATCAAATAAAAGCTTAAGAGGTTATTATTTTTATTTTCAATTAATTGTTTTGAGAATTTTGATCGTTAAAATATTGAATTATTTAACGAACACATAATATCATTTTGCTTCGACAATTTAACCTTCCTAACTCAAAGTGCAAGCAAAAAACTAAAAATTTTCAACTGGTTCTTCGCGTTAAAAAAATAGCCCTCAAGGGCTTATGCGCTTGCAAAACTTTCGGTGCCAAAGCTCTCCCCTTGAGGGCTCTTCGCGTTAAAAAAATAGCCTAAACGGCTATTTTTAGCGAAGAGGGGCGATAAAATCGCAACGGTAGTTGCGATTTTAAGAGCCGTGAGGGGTAAAAAACTTATAGCGTCAACGGGGTTGGGGTTGATTCAAAAATTATAACAAAAAAATCTAAAAAAGACGATTTCTTGATTTTAACTTTAATTCACAAATTTATAAATTTTTTAAAGAAAAATTGAGTTATTTTTTAGTTTAAAAACAAAATCAAGAAATTGCCATTTTTGTAAAATATTTACTTTAGCCTGAAACCATTGATTATATAAGCTTTTTTGACCCCCCACGTCTCCGCGGATTTAACTTCCGTTAAATCTTCGAAAGCCCGTAATGTGCTAAAAATAGCCGTTTAGGCTATTTTTTTAACGCAAATAACCCTCAAGGGGGGAGCTATAGCCCGTTATCTTTGCGAGTATTTTTACCTCGATACTATTTTCAATCTTAAATCTAGGTTATTTGCGTTAAAAAAAATTCCAAAACTAAAAACTCATCGCGAATACGGCAATTCATTCGCCGTGGAGCGATTCAATATTAAGCTAAATTTGCGTTAGCAAATTTAATCAATGAAAATAGTATATTTATTTTAGAACGTTGACATGCCCCATCTTGCGACCTTCTTTAGCTTCGCCCTTATCATATAAATGAATTTTTGCTCGCGGATTATTTTGATATTTTTCAATATCTTTAACATCGTCACCAATTAAATTAATCATTTGTCCTTGCGAATGAAATCTGGTTTCACCGAGAGCCTTTCCCGTAATAGCGCGAATCAATTGTTCAAATTGCGAAGTAATCGAAGCATTCATCGAAAAATGCCCAGAATTGTGTGGACGCGGAGCTAATTCATTAACTAAAATTTTGTTATCAACAATAAAAAATTCAACCGCCATAATTCCAATCAAGTCAAGTTTTTCGACTATTTTAGTGGCAGTTTTTTGGGTTTTAATTTTTTGCGGAAGAGATAATTTTGATGGATAAAAACTGCGCTCCAAAATACCATTTTTATGAGAGTTTGTAAGGGGTTCGTAAGCTTTAATTTCACCAGTTTTAGAGCGAGCAACAATTACCGAAACTTCGGAATCAAATTTACAAAATTTTTCAAGAATTAAAGGATAATTTTTAACATCTTCGTAAACTTTTTTTGCCGTCTCAATATCTTCTAAAACAAACTGCCCCTTGCCATCATAACCCATTATAGCAGTTTTTAAAATTGCTTTTTTAAAGATTGATAATCCTTTTTCTAAATCATCAAAATTATTTATAACCTTATAATCCGCGGTTTTGATAAGATTTTCATTAAGAAAATTTTTTTCTAAAATACGATTTTGTGTAATTTTTAAAGTTTCAACACTTGGATATAATTGTGAATTTTGCGCTACAAAATCAGCAGTTTCCAAAGGAATATTTTCAAATTCAAATGTGGCAAAATCAATTGAATCGCAAAATTTCTTTAACGAAACTTTGTCGAGATAATCGCCCACAATTGTTTGATTAGTAACAAAGCTTGCGGGCGAATCTTTTCGATCGGTAAAAACTACGGTTCGTAAGCCCATCATTTGTGCATAAAAGCAAATCATTCTGCCGAGCTGACCGCCACCGATAATTCCAAGTGTTTTCATTTTTTTTAATTATTATAATACATTTCAAATTCAACGGGATGAGGCATTTGCTCATAACGATCAACTTCTTTAAGTTTTAATTCAATATAGGCGTCAATTTGTTCATTGGTGAAAACATCACCTTGTAACAAAAATTCACGATCCTTATCAAGCGCCGACAAAGCTTCGCGCAGTGAACGAGCAACCGTTGGAATTTTGCGCAATTCTTTTTCGCTTGAGTGATATAAATCTTGATTTTTTGGCTCTCCCGGATGAATTTTATTTTTAATTCCATCAAGACCAGCCATCATCAAAGCCGCACAAGTTAAATATGGATTTGAGGCCGGATCTGGGAAACGAGTTTCAATACGACGAGCCTTTTCGTTGGTAACATGAGGAATACGAATTGAAGCCGAACGATTTTTTGCCGAATAAGCTAATAAAACTGGCGCCTCATATCCTGGAACTAATCTTTTATAACTATTGGTTGTAGCATTTGAAAATCCGTTGATGGCGCGAGCATGTTTAATAATTCCACCAATATAGTAAAGAGCAAGTTCCGATAAACCGGCATGATCATTTCCAACAAATAAATTCTCACCATTTTTCCAAATCGATTGGTGAACATGCATGCCTGAACCATTATCAGCATAAATTGGCTTCGGCATAAAAGTTGCAGTTTTGCCGAAAGCTTGGCAAACATTATGAACTACATATTTAAATTTTTGAATATTATCACCAGTTCCAACTAAAGTTGAATATTTAAAACCAATTTCAAATTGTGAAGTTGCAACTTCATGATGATGAAGCAAAGGAATTAAACCAACTTGACGCATTGACTC